>ERZ791923.93-NODE-93-length-131105-cov-7.224151_pt1 | contig 131105 bp, 104 predicted proteins | sample MGYA00510133_ERZ791923 | MGnify/ENA primary metagenome ERZ791923 (study PRJEB30046, sample SAMN00792106) | human gut metagenome | study: EMG produced TPA metagenomics assembly of the A metagenome-wide association study of gut microbiota in type 2... | reverse complement strand
TAAGACACCGGATCACCCCGAGTGCATACGCTGCGGTGCCTGCATAAAGGCCTGTACGAAGGACGCCATCTGCTACCGGTTTATGGGAAAAACATGTCAAAAAAATGACAACAGATAGCTATTAAACATTTTACTATTATTTTAAAGGAGAAATTACTCATGAAAAACAAATTATCATTTATTTCTATTTTTTTACTCTGCATAGCATTATCACTTACAGCATGTGGTGTAAAGCAGTCTTCCACAACAGATTCTAAGAACACTCAGACTGAAGCCGGCTCAGAAGCATCCGGCAAATCAGATTCCAGGCGTGATGATTTATATCAGCAGGAAAATCAGCTTTTTGCAGATCACGCTGATGTGTGGAACAAGGCATTTGGCATGATGAACAAAAGTGACGCCGATCCAAACGGAAATTATGCTGATTATCTGGCCAGTACCGTAGAATCAAACAAGAATTCATTCACACACGATGAGCTTAAAACACTTAATGAGGATATTAAAACCATACGAAAAATCGAGAAACAGATAGCAGAGCTTGAAAACAAAAATACATCATCAGACGATAACAAGAAGGACAGCTCTAAAGCCTCATCTGTATTCAGTGATTTTTCCGGTGAGGATTTTGATGGCAATAAGGTTGATGACAGCCTGTTTTCCGGTAATGCAGTAACAGTTGTCAATTTCTGGTTTACCGGCTGCAAACCATGTGTCGCTGAATTATCCAAGCTTAACGAATTAAATGATGCTATCAAATCAATGGGCGGAGAAGTTGTTGGCATCAACACAGAGACCTTCGATGGCAATAAAACCGCTATCAAAGAGGCTGCCTCTGTTCTTGAAAGCCAGGGTGTCAAATATCGTAATCTGTCAATTGACTCCTCTAGTGCTGCCGGTAAATATGCCTCAGAAATCATGGCCTTTCCAACAACTATACTTGTTGACAGAAATGGCAATATTGTAGGCAAACCAATGCTCGGCGGAATTGATAACAAGGACAACTATGATGCCCTTATGAAGCAGATTCAGTCTGTAATTGATGCAGACAGCACAAATAAATAGAGGTCTGCATATAAAAAGCTCCTGTGCATTGTACCGACCCCCAAAAGTTAGACCTAAAAATCTAACGATTGGAGGTCGGTATTTTTATGGCAAAATACAGTTATGAATTCAAAAAGCAGGTTGTTGAAGCATATCTTAGCGGTGAAGGTGGCTATAAATACTTAGCCAAACGATATGGTGTACCTTCCTGGTCAAACATTAAGAAATGGGTTCGGAATTATGAAACTCATGGTGACAAAGGACTTATGCGTTCGCGAAAACAAGATAAATACTCTTTTGAAAAGAAGCTTTCTGTTGTAGAATTATATTTAGCAAGTGAACTCTCATATCAGGAGCTGGCTCTTCGTGAAGGAATATATAATCCCTCTCAAATCTGTAAGTGGGTAAAGGATTTCCAGATCGCCGGTCCTGATGCATTGAGACCACATAAGAAAGGTCGCAAGAAAACATTGGGTACATCAAACAAAAAGTTAAATATTGAACAAGATACAACTACAGTTCCGGTTGATAACAGTACTGAACATGTAAAAGAACTTGAAGATGAAATTCTTAAGCTTAGAATAGAGAATGCATATTTAAAAGAATTGAGGAGGTTGCGTTTAGAGGAGGAAGCTCTTCTGAAAAAACAGCGAGAATCGTCCACAGCCTCCGGGGAGAATTCAAATTAAAAGACATTCTCGCAGTTGTTGGTTTTCCAAAGGCAACATATATGTATTGGCAAAAAAGATTTGATAGAGAAAATCCAGATATAGAATTAGAAGAAAAGATTTATGAAATACATAAACGTAACAAAGATTATGGCTACCGTCTCATGTGTGGTGAACTCCGTAATCAAGGCTATATCGTGAACAAGAAGAAGGTTCAACGCATTATGCACAAATATAATCTTCAGGTGATGTCATTTACGAGGAAGAGTCGTAAATATAGTTCTTACAAAGGTAGAATTGGAACGGTTGCTCCTAATAGAATCAAAAGAAGATTTAATACACACATACCTCATCAGAAGATTACAACTGATACAACAGAGTTTAAATACTATGAAGTAGATTCTAAAGGTAAAATGACAATGCATAAGCTATATTTAGATCCATTTATGGACATGTTCAATGGTGAAATAATAAGTTATGGAATAGATAAACGTCCTTCAGCAGCAAATGTGATGAATGCACTAAATGAAGCCATTGAGGTAACTTCTGACTGCCCATTTCGAAGGACCTTTCACTCAGATCAAGGATGGGCATATCAGATGAAAGCTTATTCACATAGACTTAGAGAAGAGAAAATATTTCAAAGCATGTCACGAAAAGGTAATTGCCTTGATAATTCAGTCATGGAAAATTTCTTTGGCCTGCTTAAACAAGAAATATACCATGGAACTGTTTATTACAGTTATGAAGAATTGAAAACTGAAATTGAAAAATATATAAGATATTACAACGAAAAAAGAATTAAAGAAAAACTAGGATGGTTGAGTCCTGTCCAATACAGACTCAGCCTCTTGGTTGCATAAAAAATGCGTAACAGATATTAAAACCTGTTACGCAATAAAAGTCTAACTTTTTGGGGTCACATCACATTTATAGAGGGGTTCCTCAAAAATAGAATTCCATGGGCTTTTTGCTTTGTATGTGAATTATAATTGTTGACAATTAAATTGTCGTAAACTACACTTGAAGCCAAATGCTTAGAAAGATTAAATTAAATCAAACTACAAGTATATTTAAAATCAGATAAAGTGAAGTTGAGATTGAATGGAAGTTCATGAAGGGGTACACCACCACGGGTGTAGTTTCTTTATGGACTTTTTTTATGTAGTAACAAACTCCTTTAGAATTTCTTATTACATAAAAACGTTCCACTAGGGATGCACACTCGTGCGAGAAGAAAATAGTTGCGTAGCAACGCGCACTCTTATAATACATTTTTATTCCGAAGTAGCAGAAAAATTAAATTGTGAATCTATTCATTTGCCCCTTTTTAAACTTAAAGAAAATTATGAGAAACTTTCAAAATTTAAAACAATAGGAACTTCAGTTCATTCTGTGGAAGAGGCGATTGAAGCACAAAAACTAGGAGCAACCTATATAAGTGCAGGTCATATATTTGCTACTGATTGCAAAAAAGATTTACCACCAAGAGGATTGGAGTTTTTAAAAAATTAGAATACAAAGTTAATCTGGTAAATGCTATAATGAATATATAATTAAGGTTTAAAAGAATAAATGATGAAAAGGAGATTTTATGAAAAAAGGGTTTAGTATAATCATGGTGTTTGTTACGGTTATGACAATGCTTTTTAGTGGCGTAACTTTTGCTGATGATACGAATGAAAATGCAGAAAATAAAACAAAAGAAAGTAATTTTACAAATCTTATAGTATTTGCAAGATTTTTAGATGAAGATGAATTTATAGATAATTCTTATAATGGGGAATCTGTTAGAAAAATTACAGATAATACTTATAACAGTGCATATTTTAATGTTTCGGATTATTATGAAATTACGTCAAGGGGAAGTCTTAAGATAAATAGCGTGTATTTGTTTAATAAAGGTGGTTCAGTGCAGTTATCTCATCCAAGAGGATACTATGCAGAGTATAGTGAAGAGAATCCTGAAGGTTACAGGGACAACGGAGAGAGAGCAGAGCGTATGTACGAATTAAAAACAGACTGGTCTGAATCTATAAACAGAGCTATATCAGCAGGCAATGTGATTACAAATTATGATGGTACAAAAAAGTACAACTTTTCTGAACTTGATAAAAACAATGATGGGGTAATCGATGCAATCACCATTATTTATAAAAATACAACTCAGAGTATCTCTGTGGGTTGGTCCTCACCTTTGTGGAATTATAAGGATTATGCAGATTACGTAAAAATAAATGCAGAAGGAAAAACAATTACAAGTAAAAACTATGTACAGGTGACAAATTCCTATAATTATTTATACAAGGATAATCGGGAAAACGTGATTTTGCCTATGGCAGTGGCAACTCATGAAATGGGGCACATTTTAGGATTTAAGGACTTGTACAATAGTTCAAATAGTTCGCCGGTATATTATATGTCTGCAATGGCAAAGCATATGTCACCTGTGCCACAGTTTATATCTGTAAAAGAAAGAGAAGCAAAGGGGTGGCTTACATCTGACAATGTTAAAACAATTTATCAAAATGGACAGTATACCTTAAAGGAAGCATCGACTAGAGGAGATTCACAGATAGTCGGATACAAATTAAATTTAAAAGGAACCAATAAAACACTGTACTTAGAATATAGAAATTTTGGCACAGGCGGTAATAAGTATGATTGTCAGTCAAAAGAATTGTATAAAACAGATGGAACGAAGCTAAAAGGATTGACAATTGGTTCAGGACTTGTTTGTTATTTGGTGGACAAAGACACAAAATTCCCAAACAATATGGGATGCGTTGCAGGAAAGTGGAATTATGAAACATTAGGTGGCACATATGCAACAAAATCTGACGCACCATTAAAACTGAATCAGGGCTTGGAAATAACCGATGATATGTATGTTGAAGTTACAAACATAACTGATAATCAATTAACATTTAAAATAGAAGGTGATTTTGAAGAACAACAGACTGAAATTAAAGAAATCTCAGACAGGGAAAAATATGATGGAAGGGACGATGGCATAGTAACACCAGTAAAAGATCAGGGAGATACCAATTTGTGTTGGGCATATTCAAGCATTGCAGCAGCAGAATCATCCATTTTGAAAAGTGGAATTGATCCTACAGTAACAAAAGATACATTATCATTAAATCCGATGGCGGCAGCTTATAGAGTTTTTAAGAGAGAAAGCGATCCATTGGGAAATACAGATGGAGACTGGCAATCAGTAAATTATTTGACGCAGTCAGGAGACCCACTAAAAATTGCCAAGTTATATTCAATGTGGTGGGCACCGGTATCGGGTAATGTGGTTACCACAAACCCATATGAAAATCCATCATATAGATTTGAAAATGCAATTTATATACCTGAAAACAAATCAAATCCGGAAGAATACATTAGGTCAATAAAAAAAGCCATAGCAAAATATGGGGCAGTAACATTTCAGTACAACAATGCAAGAGAAACATTATACTACAATCCAAAGAATGAGCATGGCAGTACAATTTCTCCACATGCATGCACAATCATTGGCTGGGATGACAATATTCCATCAGACAAATTTGTGCCAAATGGTGCTACCCAAAAGGGTGGCTGGCTTGTAAAAAACAGTTACAAATCATTGGAGTATTTTTGGCTGTCATATGACAATACAAGCAGTTGTTCTTATGCATTTTCATTTGCACCAAAGGACAAGTATGACTTTAATTATTACTATGATGGAAGCATGGACGATTTCCCATTAAGAAAAGATAAGTCAGTGGCAAATGTGTTTAAAGCAAAAAAATCTGATGATTTAAAAGATGAATATATAAAAGCAGTAAATGTGGCTATTGGTGGTGAAAATGTAACCGCTAAAGTGGAGATATACAAAAATGTAGATTATCCTTATGGCGGACAGGACAATGTACCAGTTTCAGGTGGTTACCTGGCAAATACTACAACGGCGTATTTTGAAAACAGTGGATATGTAACAATAGAACTGAATCAGCCGGTAAAGATTGAAAAAGACCAGTGGTTCTCTGCAATAGTAAGTGTTTCAAATGAAAATGGCGACGCCAAAATAATGACTTCATATAAAAATGGCAGGGAAATGTCATATATAAACAACGGTAGTGGATGGACACAACTTAAAAATTATGTAGGAAGAATAAAGGTATACACAAAATTGGAGAACAAAGTGGAGAATCCAACTATAGAAGTGCCTACAACGGAAGCACAAACCACAACTGAAGTGCCTACAACATCAGAGCCAACAACAGAAGCACCAACCACATCAGTGACAACAACACCAAAGGCAACAACGGAAGTGACAACAACACCAAAGGCAACAACGGAAGTGACAACAACATTAGAGCCAACAACGGAAGCACCAACCACATCAGTGACAACAACACCAAAGCCAACAACGGAAGTGACAACTACATCAGAACCAACAACTGAGAAACAAACTGAGACAATTGTCACAGTAGAACCCACAGCTGAAATATTGACTACAGAAAATACAACATCAGAAACTACTGTAGAAAATCAAACAACTGACGAAACAACATCAGAAAAAGAATCAACTACAACTTTTGGACAGGTTGTAACAAAGGAAAATGAACCAACAACTAACGGAAAAACTACAACTCGTGTTGACGGTGTAAATAAAAAGAGTTTAAAGCAAACAAAAATTCTAAAAGTAAAAAAACTTAAAAATAGAAAAGTGAGAATTACTTTTAAAAAGATAAGTAAGGCTAAAATATATCGGATACAGTATTCAACTAACAGAAAATTTAAGAAAAACGTAAGAACAAAACGTACAAGAAAGAATACATATCTGTTAAGAAAATTACGTGTTAGAAAAAAATATTATGTAAGAGTGAGAGCAATAGTTGGAAAAGACAAAGGCAAATGGAGCCGTGTAAAATCTTTTAAAGTGAGGTAAGCGGTTTTATAAGTAATTGGACAGGGAGTTGGGGCTAACGCCATTGCAGACATGGGAATTTGCGAAAACAATCCAGAGGAATCTTATTTTGCAAATGTGCAGGTACCGATGTATTTGGCAAAGGCGGCAAAAGGAAGAAAACTTATTTGTTTCAGCTCGGATCAGGTTTATAGTGGTTGTGACGATGATGGACCTTATGCGGAAAAAAATGTAGAGCCGGCAAATGTTTATGCAACTCATAAACTGGAAATGGAGCAGAGGGTGTTGGATATTGAACCATCAGCAGTTATGTTAAGGGCTGAATGGATGTATGATATGGAAACCACAAAAGATAATTATTTTACATTGCTAAATAAAGAAAAGGCGGTTTATTTTAGCTCACAGGAATTTAGGGGAATTACATATCTGAAAGAAGTGGCAAGAAAATATGGTATAGAATTCAGTGATGCACTTGACGGAGTAGTTAGATGTGCAAAGGATTATAAGATTATATAAAAATAGAGCTGTAAGTAGATTTTAAAACTTACAGCTCTGTTAATTTCTATTTTTCTTCTTCAGGATATTTAAAGCCCCACGATTTTCTAAATTCAGTCATCATATCCATAACGTCTTTTGTATAGTCAAAGTGCATGCAGTCAACATCGCCGTTAATTGCTTTTTCCATATCAGCAAGTTCGTAGGCGAGAGCGTCTGCATTTTCGCCGGCTTTGATTAATTCAGTTTTGCCAGAGTCAGTGTATGTTATGGTAGCTTCCCAAGCTCTAGGATATTCCATTATTTCAATATAACCTTTTTCGCATGAAACCATACCACGTTTTGGCTGCTTAGAATGAAGTGAAAGCATAACGCTTGCCATCTGACCTTCTTCGTTTATTAGAAGTAAACCAGCCTGCTCGTCAACACCTGTTGGGGCAGATTTTACCTGAGATACAAGGTTGTTAGGTTTTGAATCCATAAACCAGCGGATAAATGAAAGTGCGTATACACCGATATCGAGCATTGCACCTCCGGCAAGGTTTCTGTTGAAAAATCTGTTTGTCATATCATATTCTTTAAAACTTCCAAAGTTCATGGTAATAAGGTTCACTTTTCCAAGTGCTCCGGATTCCAAAATCTCGTTTAATTTTTTGTAAATTGGCATGTGGAAAATTGTCATTGCTTCACCGATAATAACACCTTTTTCTTTTGCCAAAGAAATTGCTTCGTTTAATTCATCGCTGTTAAGTGTTATGGATTTTTCAACAAGTATATGTTTTCCGTTCTCAATTGCTTTCTTCATAAATTCAAGATGTGTGTTATGTGGAGTTGTGATGTAAACAACATCAACTTCTGGATCAGTAAACACATCATTCATATTGTCATATACTTTTCCGATATTATATTTTTGGGCAAAATCAACAGCCTTTTGGTGTGTGCGGTTTGCAACAGAATAAATATTTTTTCCATTTTTGATTAATGCCTGTGCCATTTCGTTGGCAATAACTCCGGTACCTAATACAGCCCATTTAATTTCCTTCATAATAAACCTCCTTGTGGTTAGATAAACACGTAAAATTTCACAAAGCATATTGTAAAAAGCGGTTTAATAGATAAACACGCATAAAAATTAATTTTACGAATAAATACACTGTGAAAATTAATTTCATAACACAAAGATACCATGACATATAAATTTCGTCAATAGAAAAATTATTCTTTTGTGAAAGCTATAGATGATTCATGCTGAATAATGGAATCATAAGCTTCTTTTCTCATAGATGTAAGGAAAAGATAAAGCACTTCGATTACCATTGTGGCAGAAACTCTCGAAAAACGATATTCATCAAGAAATAATTTTTCGCGGGTTGCTGTTGTTATATGATAATCACTGATTTTAGCAATAGTCGATTTCTCGCTATTGGTTATTGAAATTGTAGTTGCCTTCTTTTGTTTTGCAGCTTCTAAAATATTAATGACACCGGTTGACTCCCCTGAATTTGAAATTGCAATAACTACGTCATCAGGTGAAAGGTTGTAACTGTAGGCAAGCTGGGTTTCCCAAACAGGAGTAGAAACTGCGGAAATCCCAATCTGGTTAAGCTTGTAGGCTCCGTCCATTGCTACAGGAACAGTGTTGCCAACAGCAGCAAAAAGAACATTTTGGGCATTATTTATTCTTTTTAAAATGTCCTGCAGATTCTCAGAATTCATCATTGAAACTGTTTGAGTAAGTTCGGCAACTTTATTTGCCAATATATTTTTCAATGATTGTTCCAAATCATCTACTGAAATATGATTAGACAATTCATCGTCTTCCGACTGGGAAACCATTTCTTTTGCAATAGAAATTTTAAGATGGTGAAAGCCCTTCATATCAATTTTTTTACAAAAACGTGAAACGGAAGCTTCACTTACCTGACATTCTTTTGCCAGTTCGCCAACGGTCATATCCACGATTTCTTTTGGATGATGAATAATGAAATTGCCAATCTTCTTTTCGGTTTCAAAAAAAGTATCCATAGAAGCACATATTTGATTAATAACTGATTTTTCCATATATAAAGTCCTTTTAATAAAAATTTTATGGGTTGCTAGAAATTTATTTCAATTCGAGCTTGCTTGTAAGATTTAGTGAAATAGTATTTCTTCGTACAAAACACTTAGTAAACAAAGTTTCATAAGTAACTTTACTTTAATAATAAAAAAAATGCAATAGCCTCATGAAAGTGTAAAAACTATGGTACAATATTCTCATAAAAGTGTGAAATTGTGTATAATGGTATGAGAAATTGAAAGGAATATAGTTATGATAAACGGAGAACAAATGAACAAACAACAAATATACGAAAAAGCAATTCTAACGATCAAATATATTATCCTTGCAATTATAATCGGTGTTGTTGTGGGAATAGTAGACACAGTTTTTGGAAGAGGCTTAATTGCAATATCTGATTTCAGAACAGCCAATTACAAATATCTTATTCCGTTTTTACCGGTAGCAGGACTTTTAATTACATGGCTGTACCTACGTTTTAGCAAATTAAGTTTAAAAGGTATGACACTTGTATTTGAAGTTGGGCAGGAGAAAAGGGATTCAATACCACTTGCGCTAGTACCACTGGTTATGGTTGGAACATGGATAACACATCTTTTTGGAGGTAGTGCCGGCAGGGAAGGTGTAGCAGTTCAGATAGGGGCAACACTTTCACATTATTTGGGCCGAAAAATGAAAACACCAGACAACAGCAAAGTTATGTTAATAACAGGTATGGCAGCAGGTTTTGGTGGCTTGTTTCAAACTCCGTTGGCGGCGACTTTTTTTGCCATGGAAGTAATTGTTGCAGGATATATGGATTATCAGGCATTGCTACCTGCAATAATCGGAGCCTTTGTAGCTTCATTTACATCACACTTACTAGGACTTGAAAAATTTGCTGTAGAACTAAAAGGAACGGTTGATTTTTCAAATATTAAAATTGTGGTAGCAGTTATAATTTTAGGATTAGCATTTGGAATTGTAGGAAGGTTGTTTTCAAAGTTACTTCAAGTGCTAAAAAAAATTATGGCAGAAAAATTTATAAATCCGTACATAAGAATTGGTGTTGTTTCAATACCATTGGCAATAGTGTTGATTTTCCTTTGGCATGGAAGGTACAGCGGACTTGGAACAAATTTGATTTCAAATGTTTTTGGAGGCGAAAATGTTTTCGCAATAGATTGGATATTGAAATTACTGCTGACCGTTATCACTTTATCAATTGGATTTCAGGGAGGCGAGGTAACACCACTGTTTTCAATAGGGGCAACTTTAGGAGCAGTTTTCGGACAACTTTTAGGCATATCACCAATATTATGTGGAGCGCTAGGTTATGCAGCAGTATTTGGAAGTGCCACAAATACATTGATTGCACCAATAATGCTTGGAATAGAAGTGTTTGGTGGAAACAATATGCTATTGTTTGTTGTGGTATGCAGTATCGCCTATATTGTTAATGGAAATAAATCAATATACGGAGCGCAGAAAATAATGTAGGAAAAACAATGTATCACAAAGGGTCAGTTAGTGAAAAATATGCATATTTAAGTGTGGTATAATATGTTTACCGCTTGAAATTATAACTTAATAGGAAAAAGTATTTATGAAATCGTCATATAGCATTTTTCTGTATGGCGATTTTGATGTACAGGGGGTAATTTGTGAAAAAAATAGAAACATATGCGATATAATAATCATATGTAAATTAAAACATAATAACAAAGGAAGGGTAGTGATTAATATGAAAAAGACAGTGAAAAAAATAATGTGCTTGATTTTGACAGCCATAATGGTTTTTTCAAGCGTGGACGGAAATGCTTTTGCTAGTGGTATGGGAATAGTTTTAAACGAATATGAAATAACATTACAGCCTGGTGAAACAGAATATATATGGATAGATAAGTATGGATTCTCTGGTGGCACTGAAAACTATATGAGCATGGATGAAGATGTAGCAACTGTTGATGGAGATGGACTTATTACTGCAAAGAATCCGGGAAAAACGGATATTTATGTAACGTGTACATATGGTGGGAAAACATATATGGATTATTGTACGGTTATTGTAAAACAAAATTGTAAATTGTCAAAAACAAGATTATATCTATACAAAAAACAATCTTATAAACTTAAAGTAAAGGGATATAGTGGCAAGGCAAAATGGAAATCAAGTAATAAAAAGGTTGCCACAGTAAAAAACGGAAAGGTTACAGCAAAAAGAAAAGGAAGAGCAACAATTTATTGTACAGTAAAGGGGAAAAAACTTAAATGTAAAGTTAGGGTATACAATCCACAACTTAATTATACAACACGTTATGTAACACAAGGATTTAATGCAAAGGTTTCTATATGGGGAAAATCCAGAAAAGGAAAATGGTGGACTTCAAATAAATCAATTGCAACAGTAAACAGCAAGGGAAATGTTCACGGAGTAAAACCGGGCAAAGCAACCTTATACTGCAAAACAGATGGAGTTGTACTAAAGTGTAAAATTATTGTACAAAAAAATGAAGGAACATTTAAGAAAAATTATAAAGGATTTTATGGTGTTCCATATGATACAGTAGGATATAATGTTTTAAAAATATATTTTGAAGGCAATGCAATGAAGGTTAAGATTAAAATGTTTAACAAAACCGCATATACCCTTAAGAAATATGAATATTCAAAATTTAAATTTAAAATTGATGGTGCTAAAACATTTAGGAAAGAAATATTTAATGTAAATGTAAATGTTAAACCATTCTCTACAAAGGTTATAACGGTAACTTTGAGTACAAACCCATACTACAGAAAGCATTATGATTTTAGAAACAATTATTATACTATATGGTGGATTAGAAATGGTTCTGTATGGGGCTAATGACAAGCCATCTAGATAATAAAAAATAATAGCTTAGCATTTGAGATAATCAACAAAAATCACTATGTAACAAATTGTTATGTAGTGATTTTTGTTATATAATAGTTTTTATAATAAGAAGCAGCGGAAAATAGTAATCTCACGAAATCACTAAAGCATTGATTACAAAAGGGAGGACAAAATGAAAGGTAAAAAATTATAAGTTATATTATGTTGTTTGTATTAACTTTGTCACTATTAGAAGTTAATACAAATGTTAAAACTGCTAATGCCTATAACAATGAAACATCAAATGTTGAATTAGGAAATTGGTCATTCACACAGGCTGGACAATATAATCCTGTACAAGCGGGAAATGAGGGATATATTAGATCTGTTACAGTAGGAAACGATGTGTTATCCAATTGGGAAAGAGATGTAAACCAAAAACAAGTACAATCCGCAAGTACAGGTTCAAATGAATTCAAAATAGAAATTGCAAATACAGGTTGGGAGGTTCAATGGAAACAGAAACCACTAAGAATTCAACCTGATGCTGTAATGGCCTCAACTATTGTAGATGCAAAGATAAATCATAAATATGTTGTTTCATTTACGGCTAAAGCCTCAAGTAAAAAATATGCATATGTTCGTTTTGGAACTGAAAAGGAAGGTGTTTTACCATACGATTCACATGGAATTGTATGTGCTGATAATGCAACAAAACAGGTTATAGAAATAGGAACAACAGAACAAAAATATACGTTTATATTCAGCAATGAAGTATATGCAAAAAAATTACAACGGATATTATGTTGGGGGCATTTGGACGATATAACTCTTCAAAGGCATATGATATGGATGGCAATGACATTAGTGACGTTGTTACGGAAAATGATTTGGTGTGGCATGGCACAGTTGAGGTTAAGGATTTTACAATTACAGATAATGGATCGGATTACGACATAGAAACTAAACCAATAGAAACAACCAAGGCACCAACGCCACCAAATAATAATAGCACACCTAACATAACACCGGTAAATAGAGTTAAATATATAAGACCTAAAAAAAGGAATGACCTATTTAAAAGTAGGTGAAACTTCTTATGCAGAATTTGAAAGAGTAGGATTTAGAGGTGGAAAAACTGAATATTTTGTTAAAAACGAGAATATTGCAACTGTAAACTCAAAAGGGAAAATTACAGCAAAAAATACTGGGAAAACAACAATCTATATTTGGTGCACATATCAGGGATATACATACGGAGCATACTGCTATGTAAAAGTCTCAGGTTATGAACTTAATTATAATGACTTAGGATTATATAAAAATCAAAGTTTCAAATTAAAAGTTAATGGTTACAAAGGTAAGGCAAAATGGAAATCAAGCAATAATAAAATAGTTACAGTGAGAAATGGAAAAGTAGTTGCAAAGAAAAAAGGTAAGGCAACTATAACCTGCATTATCAAAGGCAAAAAAATAAAGTGCAAGGTAAAGGTATACAATCCAAGGTTATTATATAAAAGATTGACTATGCTTGAAGGGCAAAAATGCAAAAATTCCATAAAGGCTAATTCCCGAAAAAAGAAATGGTGGGTAAAAAATCCATCAATTGCAAAGGTAAATAAAAAAGGAGTAGTTACAGGGAAAAAAGCCGGAGATACCATACTATACTGTAAAGTGGATGGAGTAACAGCAAAATGCAAAATATATGTTTGGAAAAATCAAATACATTTTAATGGCAAATATAACAAGTTGCTAGATGTTCCTTATGGAAAAGTAATAGCACAACCGACAAGAGTATATTTTGCAGGAAATAAATTAAAGGTGGATGTAAGGATATTTAATAAGACATCATCAACAATTAAAAAAATACCATATATGAGAGAGGAATTACAGGTTACGTCAGTAAGTAATCCTAATAAGGTATACAATATTAAAAAAGAATTTTATAATACTAAAGTCAATATTAAATCTTTTTCAGTGAAAAACGTAACATTAACGCTTAGCACTAAGAAATCATATAAAAGTAAGCTAAAGCTAGTATTTGATCGCGTTCAAATAGCATGGAGAATAAGTATGAATTAGAACTATGGTTAGAGCAACACAAGATAAGGCGTAGCTTAAATATCATGGAGAACTAATATGAACTAGAAGGTCAAATATTGAAAAGAATATTTGTCAAATTTAAGAACGTACATAATTAGAGTGTGAAGGGAGCAAAATTTGAACAGCCCCTTTTACACTCTCTTATTATATAAAAAACGTTCCACTAGGGATGCACCCTCGTGCGAAAAGAAAATAGTTGTATGACAACACGCACTCGGTGCGTAAAATATCGCAAGCGATATTCTTTCTTGTATGTTAAAATAAATTATCCAATAAAAATACTTAATGAATATATTCGAGGAAAAATATTCCAGCAGTGGAATTATTGACAACGTAAATTCATTGTGCTAGACTATGCGAGTTAGCGTAGACTAACACAAGTAAGATAAAGAAAACAAAGAGGTATTTAAATGAAAAAATTACTATCAATCCTTTTATTATCTATGTTACTTGTATGTGGTTGTGGTAACAACCATACTTTATTAGAAGAGAACAAGGCAGAATCTAATTCACAACAGAATAAGGAAAAAATCACGGTCGATGTTTTTGCAATGGATACATATATGCAAATAACTGCGTATGGTAAGAATGCTGAAAAGGCTGTTAGTAAAGCAAAGCAAAGAATTAACGAATTGGATCAAATGCTTTCAACAGGAAAGGAAAATAGCGAAGTAAGTCAACTTAATAATAAAAAAACACTAAAGCTTTCATCAGATGTAGGAAACATTATGGAGCGTTCTCTTGAAATATACAAAAGTACTAATGGTGTGTTTAATCCCGCAATTTATCCTGTTATGCAGGCTTGGGGATTTGACACAAAAAAATATAAAATTCCAAGTAAGGAATTGTTAGAGAAAACATTAAAAAATATTAACGCTGATGAAATTAAATATGACAAAAAATCCAATATTGCTATATTAAAAAACAAAAAAATGAAAGTTGATTTTGGTGGCATTGCAAAAGGATATACATCTGCATCTGTTATGGAAATCTTTAAAGAATGTGGTGTTACCAGTGGCTTGGTAAGCTTAGGTGGAAACGTGCAGGCATTAGGCAGCAAAATAGACGGAAGTAGCTGGAAGGTAGCAGTTCAGAACCCTGATAGTGAGGAGAATTATTTAGGAGTTCTTAGCATAAAAGATAAAGCAGTTATTACTTCTGGAGGTTATGAACGTTATTTTGAAAAAAATGGTAAAGTTTATCATCACATAATTGATCCATCAACAGGATACCCTGTAAATTCAGGACTTAAATCAGTTACAATTGTTAGTAATGATGGAACTTTAGCTGATGGACTATCTACATCACTATTTATAATGGGACTAAAAAAAGCAACTGATTATTGGAGAGAGAACAGCGACAAGTTTGAAGCAATTTTCTTAACAAGTGACAATAAACAGTATGCTACGGAAGGCATATATGACAACTATTCATCAGATTATACAGTAGAGAAAATCAAAAAATAAGGAACAACATGAAGGATTGGAAGAAAATAAAAGAACTGAAAAATTTTATACCTGCAATTATTGTTTTGGCATTAGTTATTGTTTCACTAGAAGGTTATAGCCCCAAAACATTTGCTACAAAGGTAAAAGAGGAAAACTATACAAGCAAGGAGAGCAGCAAAAATAACGCAAATAGCGAAAATAATAGTACAAGTAAAAACAGCACTTCAACAAATCAGGCAAACTTGAACACCACATTAAGCAGTAGTTTGAACAATCTTAATAGCAAGCCAAAGAAATTAAGCAAGGTAGTAGAAAATAAAAATACTACATACAAGGATGGGGATTTTTATGGACAGGCTCAGGGATTTCGTGGAAATGTTAAAGTCTGTGTAACTATAAAAGACAGTAAGATTAAAAGTATAAAAGTTGTAAAATCTCAGGATGACAAGGCATATTTTGACAAGGCAACAACTTTACTGTCAAAAATCGTAACAAATCAGACAACTAATGTTGACATAGTATCAGGGGCAACTTACAGCTCAAATGGATTAATCGGTGCTGTTAGAAATGCACTTGATAAGGCAACAGTTAAGAGTAGGAAGACTAATTCCAATAAATTAGTAAAAAACAAAAAGAAGACAACAAATAAAAAGACAACAAAAGGAAAAATCCCATACAAAGACGGTGTGTATTATGGAACCGGCGAAGGTTACAAGGGAGATGTAAAGGTTGCAGTTGTAATTGAAAATCAGAAGATTCAATACATTTTAATAATGGAAAATGAAGATGATAAAGAGTATTTTACAAAAGCAAAAGGTGTTTTAGAGGACGTATTGAAGTATCAACGAACAGATGTGGATACAGTATCAGGAGCAACTTATAGTTCAAATGGGATTTTAGAGGCGATTAAGAAGGCCTTGGAAAATGCTAAAAAGCAGACAGAAGATGGAAGTAAGCCAAACACAAATAACAAAAATGACAGTACAAATAATCAGCCGGAAGAAACTACAACAGTTAAAATTCCTGAAACAGGAATGAATATTTATAAAGATGGAACCTACACGGTAACAGCCGTTTGTAATCCGGATGATGACGAAGAGTTTGAAGCATATACATTGTCAGCCAAGGTGACAATTAAAAATGATTGGATTATTGGCCTTGAGGATATTAAAGGTATTGGAAGTACTTATGTAAAGGCAAATGACTGGTATTTAAATCGTGCAGTTAACGGCACAAGCAAAAAAGAGGGAATTGTAAAACAAATTCTTGCAAAGGGAAATGCCAATTCAATTGATACAGTATCCGGAGCAACATGCTCATCAAAGTCTATAATTCAGATTGCTAAAAAAGCTTTGGAGGATGCAAAGCAATGAAAAAATTTTGGGTAAGAACTGTTAATTTGATTTTGATAGTAGGCATAATTGTTGGATATAATCAAATCATTTTGTATCGTCAAAAGACGGAAGAGGTTAATAGCTTAAAAGCGGAATTGACTGATTCAAAAACAATGTTAAAAAATGCAGAAAACAAATTGACATATGTAGATAATAACGCAAATGAAACTAGCAGTGGAAATTATGCATCGGTATATAAAGATGGAAAATACACTGGACAGGGAACTGGATATGGTGGAACAATTCAGGTTCAGGTAACCATAAATCAGGGAGAGATTGCATATATTGATGTTTTATCTGCAACAAAAGAAGACAAGGCGTATTTTGATATGGCTGTAAAAATAATTGATGTAATAAAAGAAAATCAATCAACAGATGTAGATACAGTCAGTGGTGCGACTTTTAGTTCCACAGGGATTTTAAATGGGGTAAAGCAGGCATTGGAAAAGGCGAGATAAATCAAAGTAGGTATTAGAAAAACAGTGTAGATTAAAGTGGAAATTGTAAAAGGTGAAACAGTTCAAATCAGGCATAAGAAAAGGTAAGGTAAAAACAAACAAATGAAGAAGGTAAACAAAAGAAATATTCAAAAATATACCAGAATGCTAATTCAATTAATATTCTTTTTAATTATGCCATCAGTATACACAACAGCTTTTTCAGGCGTGAAATATATTTTTACGCAAATGGGAAATGTTCAACCCTTGGAACTTACATCTTTTGTTAAAATATTAATTGTGTTATGCTTATATACAATGGTTTTTGGAAGGTTTTTTTGTGGATTTACATGTGCTTTTGGAACGTTAGGCGATTACTTACATGAATTATATTTATGGCTATGCAGGAAAACAAAAAGAAGACCTATAAAAATAAATGACAGCGTGAAACAAAAATTATCAACTGTAAAATATTTTATTTTGGCAGCTATTGTAATTCTATGTTTTAAGGGAGTATATCAGATAACAAAGGGCTTTAGCCCATGGGATGTATTTTCAATGATAATTGCCGGAAACTTTCAAATAAATGATTATATTCCTGCATTAATAATTTTGCTAATTATAGTTGCAGGAATGTTAGTGTGTGAAAGATTTTTCTGTAGATTTTTATGCCCTATGGGAGCAATATTTTCATTACTTCCGGTGTTGCCGATTTTTTCAATTGAAAGAAATAGGGAACAGTGTATCAAGGGATGCAGTGCATGCAAGAGAGTATGTCCATCGGGAATTGAACTCCCTAATAGTGGAGATGACATTCAGTCCGGAGACTGCTTTATGTGCCAGAAATGTATGAACATTTGCCCTAAACAAAATATAAAAACATCCACAATAAAAGGAAATAGCATTATTTTTATTTTGGTGAGAGCAGTTATTTTGGTAATTATAATGAAGCTGGCAGGTATTTAAATTAGGAGCAGTTAATGAAGAAAAAAGATATTATTTTGGTAATTATAATACTTTTAGTTGCTGGAATTATGTATGGGGCAATACAATATATTCAGTCTGGAAAAGGTGAAATAGTTAAGATATCTGTTAATGGAAAGGTATATAATACTTATTCCTTATACAAAGATGAGAAAATAGAGATTAAAACCACAAAGGGAAAAAACACAGTGTGGATTCACAATGGTTATGTAGAAATGGAAGATGCTGATTGCCCTGATAAATACTGTGAAAAGCAGGGTAAAATAAAAAACACAGGTGAGACAATTGTATGCCTTCCACATAAGTTGGTAGTTGAAATACAAAAATCACAAGGAAAACAACGAAAGAAAAATACGAACAGTGATGTGGACGCTGTGGCACAGTAATGATATTAATTATATTTACAAATATAATGACAAATAAATCAAAAGGGTTTGTTCTATTTGGGAAAGGAGATTACATGAGTACAAAAAGGATTGCAAATATGGCAATGTTAGTGGCACTTGCAATAATTTTTAGCTATGTAGAATTTTTGATACCTATTAACCTAGGAATCCCCGGAATTAAATTGGGACTGGCAAACCTTGTAATTGTAATAGCTTTATATACTTTGGAACTAGGCGATGTTTGGATTATATCTATATTAAGAATTCTAATAATTGGATTTATGTTTGGAAGTGGAATGTCCATAATATACAGTCTTGCGGGAGCTGTTGTAAGTTTGATAGTTATGACACTTATGAAAAAAATCAACGGCTTTAGTATTATGGGAATTAGCATGATAGGTGCAGTAGCTCATAATATGGGACAGATTGTAGTAGCAATGTTTGTGGTGGAAAACACAAGTATTTTGTATTATGTACCGGCACTTTTAATTGCCGGATTGATTACAGGTGGAATAATGGGTATTGTTTCAAAGCGAGTATTAACAGTTATAAAAAAATAGAAAGATATTTTTTTACCCAACAGGTTAGATAAAACTAACAAAAATAAGTCAAAACAAACAAATTTAGTTACTAGCTGTAAAACAGCTTTTAATAAATACAAATTCTCATAAAAAGGAGGCATAAAATGAGAAACACAAAACTTTTTAAAAAAGCATTATCTGTTGTAGTTGCAGCAGCAATGACAGTGACAGTAGGTCAAACAGCAACATTTGCAGGCATCGACACTAATTCAAAGGGCGTTAGTACATATGCTGCAGAAAACAACGAAACATACAAATATGTGTATGCAGGACTTACATGGCAGGAATATTGGGCAAGTGAAGGAGTTTACGAAGCAGGAAACATTCAGTCATCAGATGTACAGGATAGCAGAGGAGAATTAGATAAGGGGGCTTTTGATGCAGTAACAAGAGCTACTACTAATCATGGAATTCATAGAGGAAGCTTTCAGTGTAACACAACAATCTATGATGAAGATGAAAATACATACAATGTTTTATATTGGAAGAGTGATGAAAATGGAAAAGGAACTTCACAGTGTGTGTTGACAGATGGAAGAACAATTGATTTCAGTAAGGGAACAATTACATATACTGATGCTGAAGGTGCACAAAAAACTGCAAAGATGAAAGATTATGTAGTTACTGGAATTAAGTATGTACCTATTGCAGTAAAAGAAGCTGACTATGAAGCTTTCAAGGCAAAATATATTACAGTTGAAAATGGTGGCAAGTTAGCCGGTGGATATAGTGAGAATAATTTAAAATCATATACAGAAGTAGCTAATGTAACAAAGGATACAAATGGCTTAAAAACTGTAACAAAGAATGAAGACGGTTCATTTACATTTGGCAAGAGACAGACAGGAACAGAATCAGGAATTCAGGACAAAGCTTTAGTAAAAGATGAAGGTGTAACAGTAGAAGCTTTAGAAAATGACGATATTGGTGCTTATGGCGAATTTATAAGAGTTGATTTAAAAGGAAATTATGGTGATTTAGGTTCACGTATGCAGGCTGTTCGTTGGACATATTATGGAAATGACGATAAGTATGAAACACCTGTTATTTCTTATGGTACAAAGTTTGCAGCAGATAACTGGATGCACAAAGCCAACGGAATTCAGCTTGGACTTACAGATTCAATCCGTTGCCAGCTTCCAAAAGATTCTGACGGAACAGGATACTGGAAGATTACAGTTTACGCATTAGGTCATGAAGATTATGAAGTAAAACTTAATTTAACAAAGGCTAACGTAAAAATTGGAGATGATAGCACAACTATTGACACAACAGAATTAGCAAAGGTAGTTGCAGATGCAGAAAAATTAAATGAAGCTGATTACACAGCAGATTCTTGGAAAGTTTTCAAGGAAGAATTTGACGAAGCAAAAGCAGAACTTGCAAATCCACAAAGCCAGGCTACAGTAAACGAAGCAATTCAGCATTTAAATGCTGCTATAACATCACTTGTAAAGGCATCAGGAACAGACACAACAAAACCAGAGACAACAACAACACCTGTAGCAACAACACCAAAGGCAACTACAGCTGCAAAAAAAGCACTTAAGAGTACAAAGATCACAGGTAAAGTTACTAAGAAACTTAAAGCTACAAAAATTAAATTAACATTTAAGAAAGTTAGCGGAGCAAAGAAGTACACAGTACAGGTTGCAACAACAAACAAATTTAAAAAGGTGCTTTACAAGAAGACAGTAAAATCAACAAAGGTTACTCTCACAAGCAAGAAGTTAAAGAACAAGAAGAAATTATATGTTAGAGTAAAAGCTGTTGGTGCAAATAAATGGTCAAAACCAGTTGCAGTAAAGATTAAAAAATAAGCATAATTTTTACTTTCAAGAGTATATTTTTTCGTGTTAAATGCTTATTTTTATATAGTGTCTAGAGATGGGAGTATATACGAATCTTTGTAGGGATAATGAACTCTTATTGAGACACAAAAAATTAACCTTTCGTAATCCGAATGGATTGCGGAAGGTTTTTTATGTGTAATAGGAAATTCAAATTAAATATAAACAACAAATACTTGACTATATATCACAAAAAGAATATAATAACATTCAAACAAAAAGAGATATGATTAAAACTATAACAAACTATGAGGAGGAAACATATGAGTAGTGTAAACAGAGAATACAAAGACAGAATATTTTGTATGATTTTCGGGTATGAGAAGTACAAGAAGAATTTATTGGATTTGTTTAATGCATTAAACGGAACGAATTATACACGAGAGGCAGATTTGGAAATTAATACCCTTGATAATGCCATATACATGAGTATGAGGAATGACGTATCATGCATAATTGACAGCAACATGGCACTGTTTGAACAGCAAAGCACATGGAACCCAAACATGCCACTTAGAGGTTTTTTATATTGTGGCAGTTTGTACAACAAGTACATAAAGCAGCATAAACTAGATATTTATAACAGGAAAATAATAAAGTTACCAACGCCACAATACTATGTTCTATACAATGGAACAGAAAAAAAGGATAAGGTAATAGAATTAAAACTGTCAGATGCATTTGTTCACCCTGTGGAAGAGGGAAAATTTGAATGGACAGCAAAAATGATAAATATAAACACGGGAAATAATAATAGTTTGATTTCAAAGTGTAAAGTCCTAAAGGAATATGTTATACTAACAAGTAGGATGAGAGAGTATATCAGTAAGTATTCCGGTAAGGATTTCAGTGACGAGGAAGCAGTGAAAATGGCTGTGGACGAATGTATAAATGAAGATGTGTTGCGAGAATTTCTGCTGGAAAATAAGGCGGAGGTGGTTAAAATGTTCTTGACAGAGTATAACGAAAAGCAGACATTGGAAAACACGTATAACGATGGCGTTGAAGTTGGTAAAGAAAAGGGGATAGAGATTGGCAAAGCTCAAGGCATTAAATTTGGAGAACGCAGAAAGCTTATTGAAATGGTATATAAGAAAATGAAAAGAGGAAAAACTGTAGAAGAAATAGCAGACGATTTGGAAGAAGATATAGAAGTAATTAATCCTATTTTTAATGAAATAGAGAAGGTAGGGTTAGATAAAAGTCTGGAAGAGATAATAAAAAACAGTTAAGGTTAAAGTAATGAAAGGACAGTATGGCTTATTCGGAGTTAATTAAGAATTTTTCTAAAATAAGAGATTATATGAAGGAATTTTATATATATGGTTTTAAGACGCGAGAAGAATTCGATGAAAAAAGTGCAAGAAGCTATGACAATGAAAGACGACGTATAGAAAGCTATTTAGGAGAATATGTTTGTTTCAGACAAACTCAAGCGGGAAAAAATGTGTATATATCCATGGACGGAACGGAAAATACACACAATCCACTGTATAAGGCTTTTAAATCAAAAAGTTTTACTGATAAGGACATAACATTACATTTTATAATTTTAGATATTTTAGCTGATGGTAAATATTATACGTTAAAAGAGTTATTAAAGAATATAGATAATGATTACTTGTATAATTTTCAGGAGCCAATGTGTTTTGATGAATCTACTTTAAGAAAGAAATTAAAGGAATACATTCAATTAGGAATTATAGAATCAAAAAAAGAAGGCCGTCAGGTTTTATATAAAATTGTAGAAGATGAGTTAGATATATCTGAATATAAAGAGGCAATTAGATTTTTTTCAGAAGAAAACATGCTGGGTGTTGTGGGAAGTTATTTAGAAGACAAAATGGAGCAGGAGAAAGAATATCTGGCTTTTAAAAATCACTACATAATGAATGCTTATGATACGGAAATAATTGAAAAGATACTTCGGGGGATTTATGAGAGAAGACAATTAATGATTGCAAATCAATCAAGAAGAAATAAAGTTATGTCAGAATGGAAAGTGGTTCCATTAAAGTTGTATGTAAGTACGCAAGGAGGAAGGAATTACTTGATATGTTCAAATATGTATGGAAAGCAAATGTCTTTTAGAATCGATTATATTAAAAGTGTGCAATTAGGCGAAATAATTGAAAATTATGATTCGTATTTAAGAGATTATCAAAACAGAGTAAAACATATGTGGGGTGTTGTTTGTGACAAGGGCAAAAACTATGAACATATAGAAATAGATATAAATGTTGAGCAGGGAGAGGACTATATTGTTAAGCGTCTCAGTAGAGAAAAGAGATGTGGAAAAATAGAAAAAATTGATGATAACACATATAGATTTACTGCAGATGTATACGATTCGAATGAAATGATTACGTGGATAAGAACTTTTATAGGAAGAATAAAAAAGATAAAGTGCGATAATCCTGAGGTAGTAAATCAGTTGAAATTTGATATTGTGAAAATGGCAAAGTGGTATGAGGTGATGTGATGATTTTTAATGAAGTATACGGTTGCTACTATAATGCAGTTTCAAAAATAATAGAAAACGCAATAGATGGAGAGTTAACTGACAGAAAATTAAATGATTTATCAAAGCAGTATGCTTTCGAAGAAAGCAATCTTACCATAGTTCCTTCAATAAAAAATCAACAATGGCAATTAATAGACGAGAACATGAAGACACCAATCTTGAATAAACCAAGGATGCCGCTAACAATGATTGAAAAGCGCTGGTTAAAAACAATATCAAATGACTCTAAATTCAAATTATTTAATGAAAATACAGAGAAAATGGATAATATTGAAGCATTATATAATCCGGATGACATTGTTTATTTTGACAGATATACAGATGGTGATGATTTCGAGAATCCCGTTTATATTGAAAAATTTAGAAATATTGTTTATGCAATTGAAAATCAATTAATGGTAAAGGTTAAATATAAAACCAGAAAAAATGCTATTCGAAAACGAAAATATTGTCCAATAAAAATAGAATATTCGGATAAAGATGACAAGTTTAGAGTTATATGTGGTCAAAACGAATATATTAGTACATTGAATATAGATAGAATAGTTGAACTGGAAGTATTAGATGAGCATTTTAATTCCAGTGAAAAAATTTGTAAAAAAGAAAAGAATCAGTTGATTCTTGAAATCATTGATGAGAGAAATGCTCTTGAAAGGGTGATGATGAAATTTGCCTGCTATAAAAAACAAGTAGAAAGAGTAGATGATGAAAAATATTTAATGACTATGGATTACAACGAAGAAGATGAAACGGATATTTTAATTCAGATTATGAATTTTGGAAGTTTGGTTAATATTAAAAGTCCGTCAGAGTTAAAAAGTGAAATGAAAAATAGGTTAAAAAAGCAAATCGAAATGCTTAATTGGTAGTTCGCAACTTTTTTTCCAAGATTATTTTTCCCAAAATCTGTATATTATCAAGTGTAAAGATGCTAACAGCAAAGACAATTGGTAATATACAGATTTTCTTATTTTGAGCATCTTGCAGATAGTAAATAGATACATACAGCAAAAGGGAAGGTGAGAATATGTTTGAAATAAAAGGAAAAGTGGCAACTGCCATATGTTATGCATCGGTAGTAGAGGATATGGCAATTGATCAGATAAGAAGAATGTGTGATTATGATTTTACGGAAGGTTCAAAAGTTAGAATTATGCCTGATGTACATGCAGGAAAAGGATGTACGATTGGAACAACCATGACTATAAAAGATAAGGCAGTTCCAAATGTAGTAGGTGTAGACATTGGCTGTGGAATGTACACTGTTAATTTAGGAAAGGGAGAACTTGACTTAAAGAAATTAGATGAGATTTGTCATTATATCCCATCAGGTAAAGAAGTATGGGAAGGCAAAAAGGAAAAGTTTAATTTAGAAGAATTATATTGCTTTAGAGAGTTGAAAGATACAAGAAGACTTGTAAGAAGTATAGGAACCCTTGGTGGTGGAAACCATTTTATAGAGGTTGATAAATCTGCTGATGGAACTAAATACTTGGTAATACATTCAGGAAGTAGAAATCTGGGAAAACAGGTTGCGGAAATTTATCAGAAATTAGCCATGGATTTGGACAGGGGAATTGGAGAATATTTAGATAAACGGGAAGAAATAATTAGAACGTACAAAGAGCAGGGAAGAAGAAAAGAGATACAACAGGCGCTTGCCAAGTTGAAATGGGATAGAGAGAACAAAGAGACTACTATACCGGAAGATTTATGCTATTTATCAGGAAAATATTTAGACAGATATTTACATGATGTAGAAATTTGTCAGAGATTTGCAAGAAGAAATCGTGAAAAAATGGCAGAAATTATTTTGGAGAAAATGAATTTGACGGCAATGGATACTCCCTTTCATACAATTCATAACTATATTGATACAGAGGAAATGATTTTAAGAAAAGGAGCAATTGCAGCACACAAAGGTGAAAAAATTCTTATACCTATTAACATGAGAGACGGAAGTGTTTTAGCGTATGGTAAGGGGAATCCTGACTGGAATTATTCAGCACCACATGGAGCAGGCAGGATAATGTCAAGAACAATGGCGAAAAATACATTGAGCATAGATGAGTACAAAGACGCAATGAAGGATATTTATACTACATCCATAAATGAGTATACTTTAGATGAAGCACCTATGGCATATAAGGCAATTGATGATATAATAGATGATATTGCAGATGCCGTAGACATAATTGAGGTTATCAAACCAATTTATAATTTTAAGGCATCGGATTAATCAAAAATCATGGAGGACCTATGCCAAAATACAACGACTTATCAAAAGAATTACAGGAAAAAATAGAACAGGACCGAGCTAATCACGTGGTAAATCCATATGCTTTTCGCAATGAGGATGCTCTTCGTAGAAAGATGGACTGGGACAAAAACAAACTTCTAAGACCGGCGTTTGTACGTGACTGTGAGAAAATCCTACATCTACCAATGTATAATCGTTATGCTGACAAAACACAGGTATTTTCATTATACAGAAATGATGATATTTCAAGGCGTTCCAGTCATGTGCAGTTGGTATCAAGAATAGCCAGAAACATTGGTGGGTTGCTGGGGCTGAATACGGATTTAATAGAAGCTATTTCATTAGGACATGACATTGGTCACACACCATTTGGTCATGCAGGAGAGCACAAACTAAATGAATTATACAATGGAAACACCGGAAGATATTTTAATCACAATGTTCATAGCGTAAGAGTTCTTGATCAGATTTTTAATCTGAATCTTAGTATGGAAACACTGGACGGAATACTATGCCACAATGGTGAGATGGAGCTTGAAAAATATAAGCCTATTGCTTATAGAAATTTTGATATCTACGATAAGAAAGTTGAAGAGTGTTATGTGAATAAAGAGGCTAACACCAAGTTAATACCAGCTACCTTAGAGGCATGTGTTATGAGAATTTCAGATATTATTGCATATCTTGGAAAAGACAGACAGGATGCGCAGGAGTTGGGACTTTTTGAGACATCGCCAAAATACTACGAAGGTAAAATCGGAACTACCAATTCCGAGATTATAAATAACATGATTGTAAATATTGTGGAAAATAGTTATGGCAAAGACTACCTGAAAATGGATGAAGATTTCTTTGAAGCTTTTTCACAGGGAAAGAGAGAAAACTATTCTTTAATTTATGGTAATTCAAAAGTTAAAAAGGTTTACGAAGAAGAAATCAATCCGATGATGGAAGAAATCTACGAGAAGCTTTTGAAGGATGCAAAGGCTCATAATAAGAATTCGGTATTGTATAAACATCACATTAATTACATTAATGATAGAGCAAAATATTATACAAATGAAGATTATGATGAAAACGAGGCAAATGAAAAGGTAGTTGATTATATTGCAAGCATGACAGATGACTACTTTGTAGACTTATACAAATACCTGTTTCCAAAGGGGAAACATCATGTAAAATACATTGGATATTTTGAATAAAAAATATGAAATTTAAAAGAACACTAAAAACGGTTTTATGAAAGAATAATGCTGCTCAGGTGTTCTTTTTTTAAAATGGTGGCTAAATTTTAGGTCCTATTGTTGAAAAAATGGGGGTATGTTAGTATAGACCGCAGACGAATAAAATTGTTCTTATTCATTTTTGACCGAATAGATTAACAGAGGAAGGAGCGCATAATACTTAGTAGAAAATATTATGTAAAAGCATTATGTTTAAGAAAATTATAGCTATAGCTACAAGCGTTACAATGTTATTTTCAGGAATAGCATTTAGTCCGGCAAAAAAGGTAAACGCGGCAGTACATTCATCACAGGGAAGCGAGACATGGAAGTTAGTATGGAATGATGAATTCAATCAAACTGTTGGAGGTGCACCTGATCAGTCAGTATGGTCTTACGATATAGGAGTAGGAAATGGTGGCTGGGGAAATGCAGAACGTCAGTATTATACAAACAGCACAAATAATGTATATATTGCAGATGTGTCAGGTGATTCAAATTCTTCAGATGGAAGGGCACTGGCAATTAAGGCAATCAAGTCTGGAGATAGTATAACATCAGGTAGATTAAAATCATTAAATAAACAATATTTAAGATATGGAAGAATAGAAGCAAAAATCAGAACAGAAAACGGAATGCAGTCAGGTGTGTGGCCTGCATTTTGGATGATGGGAAATGATATCGAAAGTGGAGCACCATGGCCATATTGTGGTGAGATAGATATTATGGAACACAGAAATGCAGAGCAGAATGTTATTGGAACACTACATTATAATAGTGGAACAGGTACATCAGCAGGTTACGCTCACCAATGGATTGGTAGTGAAACCAATGGTCAATATGGTTATATTGGCGATATGAATCAGTGGCATAAATATGCTGTTGAATGGTACGAAGACGTTATCAAGTTTTTTGTAGATGACACTTGCTTTGAAACACTTAACATATCAAGTAATGAAATGGAAGAATTCCAAAAAGATCATTTTATTCTTTTAAATTTAGCAATTGGTAGTAAAAATTCACCATTTACACTTGGACAAACAATCAGCGATAGTTTCACAGATGCAACAATGTATGTGGATTATGTTCGTGTATATCAGGGAACAGACAGCTCATTTAGAAGAGCAAAGTCAACTGAAGGTGTGACAAATCCTGAGCTAACAACTAGAGGTGATGGAATGACAGTATGTCAAAACAGTAGAGTTGTTCTTGGAGATTGGGGCTACAATATTTGGGATGGAACTTATGCCAAGTATTCAGGTGGCGAAAGTTTAGATAATTTTAAAATAAAAATCATTGATAACAAGAAGCAAAATTGGGGAATACAAGCATTTGTAAAAGATATTTCAGTAACGAAAGGTAAAAAGTATAATGTTAGTGTAGATGTGGATTCTGACAGAGTAACTCCGGCTATTCTGATGAAAGAAGATGGTAGCCAAACAGAGTTGTTTAATCAGGGACTTATTGCAGGAAAAAATGTTTTACATGGAACTTTTACGGCAAACTCTGACACTATGAAATTAGTATTTAACTTACAAAACGTTGATTCAGGAACAACATTGAATTTCTCAAATGTAACAGTAACTGAGGTTTCAGATGGACAGGATACAAGTAAAGAAACATCTCAGGTAACATCAACGTCCAAAGAAAATCAGACAACAGGTGGTACTGTAACTCCTTCTAATTTAACAGAAATTAAAGGTGGAGCAGAAAATACATATTACTATGATAAAGATTCAATGGAGAATATTAAAGAAGTAGTAAATATTCAGCAGGCAGGAAATGCTACAGAACCTGGTATTTATGTGAACGTTCCGGCAGGTATCAGCGATGTTAAGGTAAACGGTGTAGCATTGGATGCAACCGCTATTCAGGGTGCAGGCACATGGATTTATTTGTCAAAGCTTACAAAAAGGACAAATAAAGTTGAAATAACATATGCAGGTGGCGTTGCAAAAATCACAATTACAAATAAGTCAATGCCTGAAGGTAGTGATGTAACAACAACAGATACTACAACAACATCACAGCAAACAACTACAACAAAGCAGCAGGAAGCAACAACATCACAGCAGACAACAACTAGCAAACAGGAAGTAACGACAACAAAACAACAGACAACAACTAGCAAACAGGAAGTAACGACAACAAAACAACAGACAACAACTAGCAAACAGGAAGTAACGACAACAAAACAACAGACAACAACTAGCAAACAGGAAGTAACGACAACAAAACAACAGACAACAACTAGCAAACAGGAAGTAACGACAACAAAACAACAGACAACAACTAACAAGCAGGAAGTAACGACGACAATAAAACAACCAAATACTTCAACAACATTAGGAACAACAAAAGCACCTGAAACTGTGAAGCAGACAACTACAGCTAATAAGGTTGACTCAACTAAGATTAAGTTAGGAAAAACTAAAATTGCCAAAGCTTCAAAGAAAAAGAATGTTAAGAAGATTAAATTAACGCTTAAAAAGATTAAAGGAGCAAAGGGCTATCAGGTTAAAGTTTCCACGTCAAAGAAATTTAAGAAAAAAACAACAGTGACAAAAACTATTAAAAAACTTACTAACACAATTAACATTAAAAAACTCAAAGTAGTTAAGAAATATTACATTAAGGCAAGAGCTTTTAGCAAGACAAAGGGAACTATAAGCTACGGCAAATGGAGTAAAGTTAAAGTAGTTAAGATTAATTAACCAAAGTTAAATAGTCAAACTACATAGCAATAAACTTTAATAATAAGAAAGGATTTAGAGAGAATGAAAAAATCAAAATTTATGGCGATACTATTAACACTTGTTCTTACACTAAGTATGGCAAACGGATTAGTGTTTAATGTATCAGCCGCAAGTCCAAAACTTAACAAGAAAAAGGTAACAATTACTGTTGGAAAGACAGTAAAATTAAAAGTTAAAAAGAATAAGGCTAAGAAAAAAGTTAAGTGGAAATCAGCAAACAAGAAAATTGTTAAAGTTACAAAAAAAGGAAAAATAAAGGGAATCAAACCTGGTAAAACAGTTGTAACTGCAAAAGTCGGCAAGAAAAAATTAAAATGCAAGGTTAAAGTAGTTGCAAAGAAACAGACTACTAAACCAACTGTAAAGCCAACAGTGCCTGCAACAACAAAAGCTCCAGTGCATACAACACAGGCACCGGTAACAACAAAAGCACCAGTACAGACAACACAGGCACCGGTAACAACAAAAGCACCGGTACAGACAACAAAGGCACCGGTACAGACAACAAAGGCACCGGTAACAACAAAAGCACCAGTACAGACAACAAAGGCACCGGTAACAACAAAAGCACCAGTACAGACAACAAAGGTAGAAACAACAACTAAGACACCAGTACAGACAACACAGGCACCAACCACAGCTAAGACTACAACAACAGTTGACGATGGAAAGCCGGGACCGAAAGAAGCTTTTGGACAGTCAATTTTAGGAATAGATGGTTTATCGGTACAATTTGTTTGGGGAAATGATAACGAAATTATAAGTAGTGGTCAGACATTCAACATATACTATGATGGAGTTTTAGGAGAACAGGGCGTAAAGCCTACAGCAATTACTCATGTATTTGCTACAGGTGGAAAACATGTAATTACTATTAAGGGATATCTTAATGGAAAAGAAAGTCAAGGTGTAGATATTAAAGTGGACCTTGGTGGAAGTGGAGATAACCAGACAACAACAAAAGCACCTGTACAGACAACAAAGGTAGAAACAACAACTAAGACACCAGTACAGACAACACAGGCACCAACCACAGCTAAGACTACAACAACAGTTGACGATGGAAAGCCGGGACCGAAAGAAGCTTTTGGACAGTCAATTTTAGGAATAGATGGTTTATCGGTACAATTTGTTTGGGGAAATGATAACGAAATTATAAGTAGTGGTCAGACATTCAACATATACTATGATGGAGTTTTAGGAGAACAGGGCGTAAAGCCTACAGCAATTACTCATGTATTTGCTACAGGTGGAAAACATGTAATTACTATTAAGGGATATCTTAATGGAAAAGAAAGTCAAGGTGTAGATATTAAAGTGGACCTTGGTGGAAGTGGAGATAACCAGACAACAACAAACAGTTCTGAACCAACGAAACCATCAACAACACAGCCTACAACAACAAAACCTGCAACAACAACTAAGCCATCATCAGAGAATCCAACAACAGGGCTTACTTTTACAACAGATAGCTCAATTGAGAAACCATTTGGTTTAAATGTAAGTCAGGCATCAGAAGGATATGTTAATATTGTTTGGGGACGTGGTACAATTGACTGCTATAATGTATATGTAGATGGAGTAAGAAGACGTACAGGTGTATCAGCACAGTTATTAAAACTTCCGGTTTACACAGAGGGAACACATACAATAGCAATTACAACAGTAGTAGGAACAAAAGAATCAGAAAAACTTGAGGCACAGGTTACAATTACAGGTATAGGTGAAAAAGAAACAGAGCCTGAAACATGTCCACCTGAACTTCAGCCACAATTAAAGGAAAATGTTCCTATGAAGAATGACAGAATCGCAATTGAACTTAACAACAAAACAAATGGAAAATATAGTGATGACCAGATTTATTGGTGTATCTTAGGAAACAATTCAGATAATAAACTTTGTTATATGGACAAGTATGGTAACATGATTCCGGCATCAGAATCTTTAAATACAATTGACGTAAATGGAAAAAAATATGCGAATATTTATCATACACTTGCAGAATCAGACCATGTATATGCACCAACAGTTCGTTCAGGAAGAATGTACTTAAGTTATGGAAAACCTGTTTACGTTGCATTTAATACAAATGCTAATGGCAATGCAGGTTATGCAGGACCAGACCTTAACAATCCAAGTGATGTAAATGCAAACACATTATTTGAATTTGCTGAATTTACAATTGAAGGCAAGAGTTATTGGGGGAACACAACTCGTGTTGACTATTTCTGCTTCCCAATGATTACACGTTTAGTTGGAAATGCTCTTTATGGTTCATATGACAAAACAGTAGGAGATATTGGAACAAGAGAAGAAATCTTTTCATCATTTAAAAACAATGCACCTGAGGCATTTAAAACACTTGTAAGAGATGATAGAATTATTGCTCCATGCAAACTTACATTTGGTGAAGGAAAACAGTATGCAAACTACTTCGATAATTATATTAATGAATTCTGGACAAAATACTCAAATGAAGATTTAAGATTTAGCTCAGAAACAGGAAGCTTTGTAGGAAGAGTAGAAGGCAATAGAATGAAATTTACAAGAGATAATGATTCTAATGTATATTATATTGATAAGCCAACTACTCAGGATGTGTTAGAAGGCAGAGGAGCTTTTGATAGAGGTAATGGTGTAGAAAAAGCTATCGAAGCACAGTTATGTGCAGCATTTAACAGAGGTGTTGCAACAGAACCAAGTAAATGGTATACACCAAGTAAGTATTATAAGAACAGTACATCAAACTATTATGCAGGATTCTTCCATGAACATTCAGTTTGTGGTTTAGCTTACGGCTTCTGCTATGATGATGTAAATGACCAGAGTACACTTTTACAGTACGATAAAGCAGATGCGTTAGTAATCGATTTAAGATGGTAAGACATAAAACTACAGAAAAGGTAACGGTATTTAATAATGTGTTGACAATATATAGTAAGGCAATAACATTATTAAAAAAACAGAAATATTAATAAATTCAGGAACCTACCTTTTATTGTTAATATTGAAAAGCAATTCGTTGACATTTTAACTGTTTATACATAAAATGCCATTTAAGCAAAAGGCAAGAGGACAAGGACGTCTACAAAAAGATGTTGTTGTCCTCTTTTTTTTGTGTATTGGGAAGATTCGTTTGAATTTCCAGTACATAAAAAATACATTAAGGATGCTAAAAATGATGGCGACGAAATTTTAGTATTTCCAGAGTATACGTTAACTTAACACCTGATACATTTAACAAATATTATGGTGGTGAACTTGATTTGTCTCAGGTGACAGTGTTCTTGACAAGGCAAAATTCACTGTAACTGAAGAAACAGGAAATGTTGGAACATACAATTTAAGCGAATACAATATAGCAGGTTCAAAAGCATACAACAAAAAGGTACCCGCAAAAGTAACACCAACTGAAAGAACAACAAAGGTAAACTTCTTTTTATTATGTAATAAGAAAATTCTCCGTAATTTCTTATTACATAAATAAACGTTCCACTAGGGATGCACACTCGTGAGAAAAGAAAATAATTGCGGGAGGGCACGCACTCGGTGCTTAGAATGTCGCAAGCTATATTCTTTGTTTTAAGTTGAAACATATTAATTGTGGTAGTAAAATTAATTGTAAGGACACAGTTAAAAATAAACAAAAAAGGAGAGAACATTATGGAAAAAAATTGTAGGAATTTTAAAACTAAATTTTGGGCATGGATAATGATTTTTACTTTGGTGTTAGGCGGTGGAACCTACGGAACATCTATATCAGTTAAAGCGGATATTATAGTATATGTAACACCAACAGGTTCAAAATATCATACACATGCATGTGGAAGAGGCAATTATCAGCCTTCAACATTATCAGCGGCAAAAGCAAGTGGATTAACACCATGTAGTAAATGTTTTCCCAATGGAGCACCTTCGGGAAATAGTTCTAAAGGCACACATAAAAAGACGGTGACGAAAGTCACAAAGGTAAAAGTTAAGCCAATAAAAATTAATAAAAAAACAATGTTTTTACTTAAAGGAAAAACAGGAAAATTAAAAGTGAAAAATGCAACATCAAAGGTAAAATGGATATCAACTAAAACTGCAGTAGCTAAAGTTTCAGATAGTGGAAAGGTTACAGCAAAAAAGGCAGGAAAAACCACAATTATTGCGAAGGTGGGAAGTCAGAAAAAACAATGTAAAGTCACAGTTGAAGATCCTAAACTAAATAAAGGTAATATATCATTATTAGTTGGACAAAGTAGCAAGGTTAAAATTAAGGGCTGTAAGCATCACGTGAAATGGATTACAAGTGATAGTGATGTTGTAAGAGTAAAGAAAGGAAAAATCAAGGCAGTCGAAACAGGTAGAGCGAAAGTAATAGCAAAGGTTCATGGAAAGAAAATAAAATGTAGCGTTTTAGTTAAGAAACCTAAAATCAGTAGTATATCATTAACAGAGACAAACATTATTATGAATCAGTCGGAAATTCATACGCTATACATAAAAAATGTAACACCAAATAAGTGGTATGAATATTACGCTACAAAATGGACAGTTGCAGATAAATCAATTGTACAAATTATAAATGATATGGGAGATTTAGTTGATATACAGGCTGTGGGAGTTGGACAAACAGATGTGTATATCAACATAGGTGGAAAAGTAGCTAAATGCCATGTGGTAGTTAAATAAACTTTTTTAACTTTATGTTTTATAACATTGTTGCACTTCTAATATTATGTTAAAATATCAAAGGATAAAAAACATAAATATTAATTTGTATTTGCATAAAGGAGAAAAGTATGCCAGTATTTGATTTTAACAGTACACCAGATGAAAATAAAAAAGGTGAAGTTACATACACAACGTTTGCTTCAAGTGAGAGCATAGCTTCAAAGGAACATCCAATAATGTTTTTGGATAATAAGAATCGTCAGTGGAAGCATCATTCCAGTGGTGTGTTCACAAATCCTATCAAAAAAACTTCTTTTGAATTTAATGAAGAGGACGGAACAGTTAGCGCTGATATTTTGAAAATAGATTCAAGATTTGTAAGCCTACTTAAATGGCTTGGTGAAAATCATATAAATGTAAGATTGTCAGGTGAAAATCAGGAAGAAGGATATGCGGTGTATAAAATTCGCGAAATTGCATTTGGCGGTGGAACAAAGCTTTCTGCTGAGGACGGCTTCCTTCAGTTTATGATTGAAAGACTATTAGCAAGCAATCCACCTGCAGAAGAAGTGGAAGATGAAGATCAGGAGGAAGAGGGAGACAGCATGAAACTGACAAGTCTTCAGAGCATTACTGATTTTATGAATTGTGCAGGAAAGACTTTACCTGATAATATTCGTTTATGGGCGAGAAGAAATTTGGCTGTAGCCCGTTCTAATGAAGTTTCACAGGAAGAAAGACATCACGCTCAAAGAGCACTTTCCATTATGATGAATGTTCAATGGAAAAATAATTATTTCGAATCAATTGATCCTGATGAAGCAAGAAGAATTCTTGATGAAGAACTTTACGGAATGGAAAAAGTTAAACAGAGAATTATCGAGACAATTATTCAGATTAACAGAACACATACACTTCCGGCGTATGGACTACTTTTAGTAGGACCTGCAGGAACAGGTAAATCTCAGATAGCTTACGCAGTAGCACGTATTTTGAAATTACCTTGGACAACTTTAGATATGAGTTCAATTAATGATCCAGAGCAATTAACAGGAAGTTCACGTATATACACAAATGCAAAACCTGGTATTATTATGGATGCTTTTTCAGTAGCAGGGGAGTCAAATCTGGTATTTATTATTAACGAATTAGACAAGGCTACATCAGGCAACGGAAAAGGAAATCCGGCTGATGTGTTATTAACACTTCTTGATAATCTTGGTTTTACAGATAACTATATGGAATGTATGATTCCAACAGTGGGCGTTTATCCAATTGCTACAGCTAACGATAAGTCACAGATTAGTGCACCACTTATGTCAAGATTTGCAGTAATTGAATTACCTGATTATACAGCAGAAGAAAAGAAAATTATTTTCTCAAAATTTGCATTACCAAAAACATTAAAGAGAATTGGTTTGAAAGAAGATGAATGTATTATGACACCAGAGGCTATAGATGCTGTTGTAGACATTTATAAAAATACAAGTGGTATTAGAGATTTAGAGCAGGCAGCAGAACATATTACAGCAAATACACTTTATCAGATTGAAGTAAATCATGTTAAGTCAGTAACATTTGATGCAAAAATGGTAAGAGAACTACTAGCATAGAAACGCAAAAAGGAATGAAAAGGTTAATGGATAATAAGTTAAAAGATGACATTTTTTATTTTTGTACATTAATAGAATATATTTCAAGAAAAACAAAGAATCATAGGAAAGATGTAATTAATTATTTTGAGGAAGAGTATATCAAATGTTAATTGTGTCTGTGAGTTCAAATGTAGAAATTGAAAAAACTATTAAAGAGGTATTCTCATCTTTTATTAGTGATGAAATTTCGAATTTTAATTCTAACGTATATTATAGTAATCCGGATTATTTAAGATGTTCGTATTTAGATGGCAGAATGTTAGCATAAATGCAGGTTGAGACAAATGTCAACTTGTTAGAAAGCACCATATATGAAATAGTATTTCATATATGGTGCTTTCTTTTTTGGGGAGAATGAAAGTGAAACATATATGCGGTTATGAATTTATATTTCCAAGCATAAATCTTATAGCTTGGAAAGGTTAATGATTGCATGATTCAAGCAAGGAAAGGAGAGACTTATGAAAAGATTTATTAGTTGGATTATATGTTTAAGTTTAATATTGGGAGGAATGCCGCAGGTGCTTCCAGTAGCGGATACATATGGAGAAGAGACAGCTGAAACAGAGACAGGCAAAACAGTGGATCTTTCAAAATATAAGAATTTAACTATTGTATCAAGTGATATTGAAGATGAAGATGGAACAGGTATAGTGAGATGGACAAAGGATAAAACTTATGTAATATGTTCGGTTAACACTGTTGTAGCTCCATCAGTAAAGTGCAAGTTAATAATTGAACCGGGAACAACAGTATTGTTTGGAACAGGAACAGGTGGACTTGATGGAGTAGAAAAATCAGATGTGAAATATAGACCATATCCTATTTTCTGGGTTGATGAACATGGGAGTATTGAAGCAAAAGGGACAGAGGATGAACCTATAACTTTTAAAAATATTGGTACACATGCAGGGTGGAATGGAATCGACATAACACTTCCTGATAGTGGAGAAGTTACAGATACATTTGAATATTGTAATTTCATTAACGGTAGTGCACAGTTTAGAGATTTTACGGAAGGATTTATCGATGTATCGTATGGAACAGAAAAAACTAAATTTAATTTAACAATTGATAATTGCAAATTTGATAGTACAGAGTTAGTTAATAGAGATATTCTACAACCTAGTGAAATAGGGGCAGGTCTCTATTATGGAGACCATGATGGAAATAAAGTTGAGGCAAATATTAAGGTGTCAAACTCCACCTTTAAATCACTTTCAATGGGCATTGAGGCCTGTGTTTCAGCTTACTATGATGAATATTTATACAATGAAAATCTGAAATGTACAATTGAGAATAATGTGTTTGAAAATAATATAACGGGCTCATATAATCCATCTGTTATATGGGGCGGAAATGCCAAGGTAATTAATAATACATTTTATACTATGGAGGGAGGAGCACTAACCAAGAGTGCTCTGGATTTAGAAGGACAATGTGACTATGTGCTTGAAGGTAATGTATTTCATGGAAGTCAATCTACTGATAAGGGAAAGGTAAATGAGTGTACTCCGATTTGTATCAGATTTGGTGCAAATGTGAACCCAGAAACCAGAAGCTATAAAGAAAATAAATGTGATTACCCTACAAGTTACGGAAAATTAATTAAACTTAAAGGTAGTATGATAAAAGAGGAAAGTACTTTAGGAAAGGTGGAAGGATTAGAGTATTGGTACTATGCATGTACCACTGGCTATAAGAATGGCGTTAAATCAAAAGTAATATTTGAACCGGGGACCTCACATCTGATTAGTTCATTAGAAACAAGTTACAATGGAGAATTAGTGGCTAAAGGAACAAAAGAAGAACCTATAAAATTTGTTTCAGGAAGTAGCAGGGGAATAGATACAGGGGCAGACAAGATTTCCTTGCAGCAAAATTCTTCTTCAGAATATTTAGAAGGCAAGGCAACCTTTGAAAATTGTCAGTTTGATGGTGTTGGATTAGATGCTAACATAATTAGTAAAAGCACAGATGAAGGCTTAAATGGAGAAATACCATTAGTTTTTTCTGTAAAAGATTGTATTTTCAAAAATATGTCTACTGGATTAGATATAGGCTTTGATTGCTATTATGATTATATTTATGGAAGAGTTTCAATAGAAAATGTAGACATAGAAGGAATAGAAAATGATTCTTTTACAGGAATGTTTGTGTCATCATATGGAAGTAAAATTCCTAAGGGAAATATTTTTAAAGCATCAAATTGTAAAATACATAATTTCAATTATAAGGATTATGAGGGTGTGGCACTACAGGCAGAAGTTTCAGAAGAAACGGCTGATAAAGTAGTGTTTGAAAATATAACAATGGCAGACAATAATTATGGAATCATTGCAAAGAAAAACAGATTAACAAAGTTACCAATTATAAAAAATTGCATAATAGCAGGAAATAAGAAAGGTTTTGATTTTAATAATGAAATAGATACATCAAGCATAACTTACTCTTGTATTTACAATGATTCTTGGAATGGAAACACTTATGGTTATGGAGAAGGTTGCATATTCACAGATCCATTGTTTGCTGATTCTAAAAATGGTGATTTTCATCTAATGTCAAAAGCAGGAAGATGGTATAATTCACAGTGGGTAGTTGATGATGTATCAAGTCCTTGTATAGATGCAGGGGATGAAAATAGTGATTACTCAAACGAGCCTGCACCTAATGGTGGAAAAGTAAATATGGGTTACTACGGAAATACAGCAGAGGCGTCAAAAACTGAAGACGGTTCAACCAGTATAGAAACATCACAACAGACAACAACACCACAGCAAACAACAGGTTTACAGACAACACCAACTAACGTTACAACACCACAACAAACAAAGATCACAATAAAGCAAACTACAACATCGCAGGTAACAACTAAAAAAATAAAACTCAAAGCACCTGTGATTAAAAAAATAACAAAAGCATCTAAGAAGATAAATATTAAGTTTAAAAAGATTACAGTTAGTGGTGGTTATTATCAAATACAATATTCTACAAACGGAAAATTTAAAAAAGCCAAAACGGTAAATGTTAAGGCTTCAAAAACTAAAGTTACAATAAAAAGACTAAAGAGCAAAAAGAAATATTTTGTTAGGGCAAGAATTTACAGAAAAGTAAAAATTAACGGAAAAACTAAGAAAATATATTCTGCCTGGTCTAAAACAAAAAAAATCAGAATAAAATAGTAGAGTATAGAGAATAACTCAGAAATATTGTATCATCCGTATGTCATGCAGTTCCAATTGCAAGCCTTTTGCCAGTATTGTTCTTTGTATTCTTTAGTTGTTCAGAATATCTGTTTAGCTTGAATTACACTTTATATCAGATTGCGTTCCCTGTAATGATGGTTGTACTTCCAACAGTTGGAGCAAACATTCCATTTTGTGTTGAAGCAATTGTATCAGGTAATGATACACCTGACAAAATGGAAAAGACAGGTTGGACACTTGTAAAAAGTGAAACAGTAGATGCACCTGTTATTGATGAATTGCCTATTACATTAGAATGTCGTCTTGAGGAAATGAATCAGTATGACCAAACATACAGAGTAGTTGCAGAAATTGTAACAATACAAGCTATGTGGCAATTGAGAATTGAAATATTATGTAAATATTGAAAAAGTCATAACTATAATTCCAAGAATAACAAGAATAATACCGGTAGCTCTATTTAAGGTTTTAGGTGTTGCTTTATTAGCAAATACAGCTGCAATTCTTGCCCACAACAATGTGAACACAATACAAAGAATCCATACTGTAAAATCAGGCATACCGCCAATGGTAAAATGAGAAATGGCTCCTGTAAAGGCAGTAAAACTCATAATAAATACACTTGTTCCAACGGCTGTTTTTAATTCATAACCAAGTACAGAAGTTAGAATAAGAAGCATCATCATGCCACCTCCTGCACCAATGAAACCACAAATAAATCCAATTAAAATTCCACAAATTAAGGATTGAACGGCACGCTTCTTTGCAGGGACATTTTCCATAGCCTCTTTAGTAGTCATAACTGGTTTGACAATAAATTTAATTCCAAGAAGAAATGTCATAAAAACTGAAAAATTACCCATCGTAGTTGAAGGTACTAAGCTTGAAACATAACTTCCGACAACGGTGAAAAGCAAAACACTTATCATCATTATAAGACCATTTCGAATATCGAGATTTTTATGTTTCCCATAAGTGTAAGCTGAAATAGCACTGGCTAGAACATCTGATGACAGAGCAATTCCAACGGCTATATAAGGGTCTATTCCAAGAAATGTAATTAATATAGGACTAATAACTGCAGCAGCACTCATGCCTGCAAATCCTGTTCCAAGACCGGCGCCCATGCCGGCAAAAAAAGTAACTATAATTGTAATTAGTATATCCATTTTCTATTCACTTTCTTAATGTTATTGTATTTTATTTATCAAATTATCTCACAAACTTATTTCATTTGTAAAATTAAAGTTTAATATCTTCTCTATTTTAACATTTATATTTATATATGGAAGATTTAATTTATAATATATGGTAGTTAAAATTTAAAATATTTCTGTGCAATGGAATTGTTTTAAATCTTATTATGCAACATAACATTAAAAGATTAAAATAAGGATAATTTACGAAAGGAGACTTTGTTTTGTAAGTGAAATAAGACTAATTTACAAAATGATATAATATGTATATGAACAAAATTATAGAAACTGAGAACATAAATAACGAAAACATAAATAATGAAAATAATAGAAAAGAAATAATTAGAAAACTATACATTGAAATGATTAAATTATATCAAGGAGATGCTAAACGTATACATCATTTTACTAAGGTAAATGCCTATGGAAAGCTAATTGCAGAATTAGAACAAGTTAGCCCTGAAACTTATTTCATAATTGATGCAGCAACTTTGACTCATGACATAGGTATACATACATGTGAAGAAAAATATGGAAACTGCAATGGAAAACTTCAGGAGCAGGAAGGTCCGGAATTGGCAAAAGAACTGCTTGGTAAAATAGGAGTTAATGAAGAAATTTCTAAAAGAGTGCAGTATTTAATAGGTCATCATCATACATACAATAACATTGACGGTTTAGATTACCAGATATTAGTCGAGTCTGATTTCTTAGTTAATTTGTATGAAGATGGAGCATCTAAGGAAGCGGTGGAAACAGCATATAATAAAATATTTAAAACAGAAGCAGGGAAGAAAATTTGCAGGGAAATGTTCGGCATATAAATATACCCTCTTTATCGTACGATGAGCGAACTGTAAAGAGGGTATTGTTAATAAAATTATAACAAATGATTATAACTCATGGAAAATTGGCTTCATTTTTTCAAAAGTACAAAATCTTGTGAAGCCAATCTCTTTTAGAATTCCTTTTGCTTCATCAATATAAGCACCTAAATGTTCAGGTTTATGGCTGTCACTGCCAATAGTAATAATTTCGCCCCCTAATTCTTTGTACAATTTCAAAATATCAATAGAAGGGGTTGTGTTTTTTAAACCGTATCTATGATATGAAGTGTTGAATTCTATTCCTTTGCCGTCTGCTATAACAATTTTAAGAATCTCCGTAATAATAGGTTTAACTTTTTCGAAAGGATAAACACCCTGCTCATCATATCGTACAATAAGGTCAGGATGCCCTAAGACACTATAGTTTTTGTAGGATTTTACAACGTTAAGAAGTTCCTCATAATAACGTTCATTATATTCCTGCTGAGTTCTTCCTTCCTGAAATTCTCCCGTCCAAAATTCTTTATCCTCAACCTGATGAATGGAAAGAATAATAAAATCAAAAGGATATTTTTTAAACAAAGCTTCATATTGTGGAATAGTGTGAGTTTGAATTCCGAATTCCAAGCCGAGCTTAATGGAAATATCTTTTGAATATTTTTTCTGCAATTCACTAATTTGCTTTACATATAATGGATAATTTACGTTGACAATAGCACTACCGTCTCTATAAATAATAGGTTTTCCGCTATCCCAATCATCTCTAACACCATAATCTACATGGTCCGTAAAGCAAATTTCATTTATGCCTTTTTGGATAGCATCTTTTACAACCGTTTCCATAGGGTAAACTGAATCGTCACTGTATTCACAATGTACATGATAATCTGCAAACATAAAATTTACTGATGTATTTTCTACATCGTCCTCCTCTCGTATGTTTTTTGCTTGTTAAAAAAAATATTAAAGCATTAATCATTTTGATATGCTTAAATAAATACTATAATGTTAATATGAGAATATTATACAATCGTTTATAAAACTTTCAATATAATATATAATATTATAAAAATAATAGTTAAAAAATGTGGGCAGGAAAATATATAATGCAAAAATTTACGGAGGAAACAAAAATGGATAACGAATATTTTGATATAGCAAATAACCTTATGAAGTTTATAGAAAAAAGCCCAAGTGCTTTTCACGTGGTAGATAATTTTTCAAAAAATCTGGATGATGCAGGCTTTATTAAGCTGAATGAGAAAGACAAGTGGAAACTTTTTTCAGGAAATAAATACTACGTTACAAGAAATGGCTCATCAATTATAGCTTTTTGTATGCCGGAAGAATTGGATTTTACTAATTTCCAAATCGCTGCAGCTCACAGCGACGCACCGGCTTTTAAAATAAAAGAAAATCCTGAAATAATAAAGGACAATAATTATGTGTCCCTTAACGTTGAAAAATACGGTGGTATGCTTATGGCACCATGGTTTGACAGACCACTTTCTGTAGCTGGTCGTGTGATTGTAAAAGAGGGGGCAGCATTAAAACCAATTCTTGTTAATGTGGACAGAGATTTGTGTACCATACCGAACCTTGCAATTCACATGAACAGGGAGGCAAACACCGGAGTAAAATATAATCCACAAAAGGACATGCTACCGCTTATAGGTGAAGGCGAAAACAAAGATGTATTTAACAGTATTATTGCCGAGACAATAAATACAGATGAACAGGCAATTATAAGCAGTGATTTGTTTTTGTATAACAGAGAAAAAGGAACAGTTTGGGGAGCAAATAATGAATTTATTTCTGCACCAAGACTTGACGATGTTATGTGTGCTTATAGCTGTATGGGTGCGTTAATAAACAGAAGTGATGTAAATGAAGAAAGCGTGGCAGTGTGTGCGATTTTTGATAATGAGGAAGTAGGTAGCACTACTAAACAGGGTGCCGATTCAACATTTTTATCTGATGTTCTTACAAGAATTGCTTTGTGCGTTGGAAAGGATGAGGAAGATTTAATGAGAGCCTATGCCCAGTCATTTATGTTGTCAGCAGACAATGCCCATGGAATTCATCCTAACTATATGGAAAAAGCAGATCCAACAAACAGACCTTATATGAATCAGGGAATTGTTATAAAATACAATGCTAATCAGAAATATACAACTGATGGAATTTCGGCAGCGGTGTTTAAGGAAATATGTGAAAAGGCTGACGTGCCAATTCAAACTTATGTAAATCGTTCAGACATAGCAGGCGGTTCAACTCTTGGAAATATTTCAAACAGCCACGTTTCAATTAACACTGTTGATATTGGGCTTGCTCAGTTGGCAATGCACTCACCATATGAAACAGCAGGAATAAAGGATACATGGTATATGTTAAAGGCTGTAAAAGAGTTTTACGAAACACCTATTATAGCAGGAAGAGACGGAGTGTTTACATTGGAATAAATAGATTTGGTCGGAAAAAGTGTAGAGATTTGCTTTAAGATGCCCCGAAAAAGTGTAGAGTTTTGGCTGAAAGTGCCCCGAAAAAATGTAAAAAACTGCCTTGTATACCCCCGAAAAAGTGTGATATACTACTAAATATAGGCAAGGAAAGGGTGATTATATGAGACGATTTGCAATGGAAAAATTAGAAAAATGGAAAAACAGCAAACGTAGAAAACCTTTAATAATTATGGGCGCAAGACAGGTTGGCAAAACATGGTTAATGAAGGAGTTTGGGAAAAAATATTACAAGAAGGTTGCGTATGTGTCTTTTTATAATAACGAGCGTATGAAGTCTGTGTTTGATATGGATTTTGACATAAACAGAATAATTATGAATTTGAATATTGAATCAGGAGTTTCCATAACACCTGAGGACACATTAATTATACTTGACGAAATTCAGGAGGCACCGAAAGTATTAGAATCTCTAAAATATTTTTGTGAAGATGCACCTGAATATCACGTTGTAACTGCAGGCTCACTTTTAGGTGTGGCTATTCATCAGGGTGTCTCATATCCTGTGGGAAAAGTCGATTTGTTAGATTTATATCCGTTAAGCTTTAGAGAATTTTTATGTGCAGTGGATCAGGAATCTTTAGCAGAAGCACTGGCGACAAATGACTATGGAATTATAGATAATTTTGCAGATAAATATTTATTTTGGTTAAAGAACTATTATTATATTGGCGGGATGCCGGCTGTAGTTGACTATTTTAGAGAAGAAAAGGATTACGCAGGTGTTAGAGAAATTCAGAAGGATATAGTTAGACAATATAAGGGTGATTTTGGAAAACATGTGGAATCTAAGGAACTGCCTAGAATTAATATGGTTTGGGAATCCATTCCAATGCAACTTGCAAAGGAAAATAAGAAATTCTTTTTTGGACAAATAAAAAAAGGTGCAAGAAGCAGTGAGTTTGAGGTTGCTATTCAATGGCTTTTGGATTGTGGTTTGGTTCACAAAGTATATCGGGTAAATGAACCTAACGTTCCGTTGGCATCTTACAAGAGTTTTAATGCTTACAAATTATTTATGCTTGATGTCGGTTTGTTAGGTGCAATAAGTGAGTTAGATGCAGAATCAATTTTAGAAGGAAATGAGATTTTTGTGGAGTTTAAAGGTGCTTTAACAGAACAGTATGTTTTACAACAGATTATTTCAGATACATCATATACACCATTTTATTTCGGGACAGACAAAGGAACATATGAGCAGGATTTCCTAATTCAAAAAGGAAAAAATATTGTTCCTATTGAAGTAAAAGCTGAAACAAACATAAAGTCAAAAAGTTTAAAGGCTTTTTGTGATAAATATAATCCAAATGTAGCGGTAAGATTTTCAACTATGAAGTATGTAGATCAAGGCTGGATGAAGAGCATACCGTTATATGCTGTTTGTAATTTGTAAAAATTTGGATATATAGAAAGCTGTAGCAGAAATATTTGCTTAACTTGTAGGGAAAGGAATCTGAAACTATATGAAAATAGCTTTGGCACAAATAAGTATGTGCAATTATTTACAGAAGAATTTAGAAAAAAGTTTAGAATATTATGATATGGCAAAAGATAGTGATTTAGGTGAGTCGAAGAAGTGGCAGGAGAAAGTTCCGTATTTAAAAACTCGTAGACCACAGTGATATAAATAAGCAAAGTGAAAAAAGATAAATAAAAAATCCAACACTGATTAATTAAAAGTGTTGGATTTTCTTATGGAATTAAGTATATATTTACATTCTAGGGGAAGTTTCTTCTTTAATAAACATAAACAGAAAACTTACAAAAAGTAAGATGGAAGAAAACCAGATTGTGTAAAATTTAAATGTAGAAATTAATCCACTACCAAGTCCTGCACCAAATGCAAACATAACAATTATTGCAAAGTAGCAAAGTGACTTAAATAGAATATGTTTGTCACGGGTTCTGCCAAAGACGCAAAGAGATTCCATACCGCTTCTGATATTGCCAATGCACATTGTACTTGCGAAGGCATAGCCATTTACTTTTCTGAATGTTTGAACCTGCATTGCACAGGAAAAAGATACTACAGCGTTAGCAAGCATATTGAGATTTTCAGGTATGAACCCAACAAATAGCAGTAGAAAAATTTCTATTATAAGAACTAATTGGCGCCAATGTATTTGCTGAACTCGTTGGAACTTGGTTCTAATAATTTCTGCTGCAACAATCCCAATTGCAAAAGAAACAAGTGGAATCATATAATGAATTACCAGGTGCCAATTCCTTTCCATAATATTTTGACTTAAAAGAACAATGTTACCTGTTTGGGCATTTGCAAAAACTTTGCCTCTAAATAAATATGTGTAGGCATCCTGTAAACCGCCTGATATTGAAAGGAACGCGGCAGTTAGGATAGATTCAGACATTTGCCCATGTGTTTTGTAATTCATTTATATTTCCTCCACAAGTTTCATAGAATATAGTAAAGCACATAGCTTTGTGAATAAAACATTGACTGAAAAAGGGAAAAGCCAATCTATGTTTTAAACACACCGTTACGTGCAGTAACGGAAAGTTTTATCAGTTAATATTCTGGCAAAAATTAATCCTAATGGAAGAGCCATAATAATCATAATAGCTAATGAGAACCATGAGACAGCTTCCGTAAGTGACATAATGCCAAAATTGTAAATTGCTCTGTATAAATAAAGTCCCGGAACCATAATTACAATGGAAGGAACGGTAAGGGATATTCGTGGATATCCATTATTGCTTTTTATGAAAGAAGCAAGAAGCCCGGCTGTTAGGGCACCAATAAAAGCTGCCACAGAGTAAGGCATGTGTGTAAAATCTATAAGTTCTAAACGGAGTGTGTTTGCAACTGCACCAATACAGGCGGCTGTTGTAGCCATTGGTATAGAACTGTTAAACATAATTGAGAAACCAAATACACCACAAAAACTTGTTATTATTCTTAATATTAATAGTAAAATTATACTCATGTGTATTGTTGTGAAATCCTGTGGCTGTAGCTTTAACAGAAGTGCCATAATCCAGGCAAACATTGTTGCTACTAATATAATTATTATTGAATATGTTAATCGTTCAAGACCTGAACGTAAATCTAGCTTAGCAAGGTCAATACCACTTGTTATAAATGGAAAGCCGGGAATTATAAATAACATGGAGCATATATATCCGGCTTCATGTACATGGGCAATACCAAACACAGACTCAGCAACATTAAAACAAATGGCATAAACCAAACATGCGATTGAAATCGATGCTGCTATATTTAAAAATAATGTAAAATGATGTTTTATAAGCTTTGTACGGACAATATTTCCAACACCGGCTGCAATAAACGCAAAAAGCATTTCAATTGGCCCGCCTCCAAGAAGAAATGTAAAACCACAACAGGCAAGAGCTGCAGCAAGACCTAATTTAACAGGAGAATACAATGTATGAATTTTCTCTATTTCATCAAGTCGTTTGTGAATTTCTTCACCGGTTAAATGGGCGTCTTCCTTTGGAAAGTTGTCAACAAATTGTTCCATTCTGTAAAGCTTTGAAGTATTAACCCCTGTGTTAGATATACTAAGAGACTGTGAAACACAGTCTTTTCCATCAAAACAGTTAAATTCAATGGACATAAGTCCAACATCAACTGTACATGTAACATGAAGTTCCTTTGAAAGTCTGTTCATTGAAGTTCTTACACGCCATGCACCTGTGCCACAGGAAAGCATAATTAAACCAACTCTGCCAATAACAGATGCTTTTTCAATCAAACCTGACTCTTTAATTAATGTATTACTGTCATCACTGGTATAATCATGCCATGGAATTTCCATATGGTTTTTTTCCATAATATCAATGTAATTATTTGTTGGCATATATAATCGCCTCTGCTTTCGCTACATGTTTTTCTAAATGTTTTAAAAAGATGGAATTTGGAAGAAATATTCCAATTTCATCATATCTTTTATTATTTTCTACAAGTGAGTCCTGGCCATAAAAAACAAATGCCATAGGGAGATTCTTTTCAAGTTCAATCATTAAGTCCCAAACTGCTGAATAGGCTTCGGCTTCAGTTTTGTTAGCCGTTACAGTGTCAGGCAATTCTCTAATAACTAATATACCTGTATTTTTTTCAAGAATCTGCTGCTTCATTTCCATATTGTCTGAAGTGTATTTATGATTATATCTATATGCTTTTGCAAGATATATTTTTTTATTGTTATTTAATTTTTCATATATTTCATGAAAATGATTGTAGTCTTTTTCGTGAATTTTTGATTTATACTTTGGAAGTAATAATCCATTATCGTCGGTCATAATTACAGGATTTTCTATTCCGTCAGCATTAAATCTATATGGAATCAGATATGAATTTCTAAGTAAATCAAATATAGTATTTTCACAAATAGCCATCAAAAAGGCTGATAAATCTCTATTGTGATATGCATTGAATAATGCCTGTGAGAATTCTAATGGAGATAAATAGCTATTGATTTCATCATCGCAAAAAAGATAATTGCAAAATGTTTCCTGAAGTTTTTCGCATGCCCAGGGATCATCAAGAATTTTCTGAAATAACACTTCTGTTTTTTCTTCTCTTGGAAAAATTGTTCCTTCTCTCATACAACTCACACCCTTTCTTGAAAATTTCATTCGGCTAGATTATACTATGATTATAGAAATAAGTAAAAATCATAATTGATATGATAACGATAAGTAATTGATATACCAAGGAGAATGCCATGAATGTAAATTTAGATTATTATAAAATTTTTTATTATGTTGCTAAATATGAGAATTTTACAAGAGCAGCTCAGGCATTAGGTAACAGTCAGCCTAATGTTACAAGAGCAATGAATTGTTTGGAACAACAGATTAACAGCACTTTATTTGTTAGAACGAACAGAGGTGTGCAGCTTACACAAGAAGGAAAGCGTTTATATGAACATGTGTCAATTGCTATGGCACAACTTTTAGAGGCAGAGGAAGAACTGGCTGATAATGAAGGAATTTTTCAGGGAAGTATTTCTATTGGAGCAAGCGAAACTGCCTTAAATATATTTTTATTAGATATTCTAAAATCCTTTCACAAAATGTATCCAAAAGTAAGACTAAAAATATATAACCATTCAACGCCACAGGCAATTGAGGCTGTGAAAAGTGGCAAGATAGATTTTGCAGTTGTATCAACACCTGTAAAGGTTAAGTCACCTTTAGAAAAAACAATCTTATGTTCATTTAAGGAAATATTAATAGGTGGAACTGATTTTGAGCATATAAAAGATGACAGTATTTCTTTAAAAAATCTTAAAGACTATCCATTAATTAGTTTGGGGCAGGAAACTACTACATACGATTTTTATAATAAGATATTTTTAAAACATGGTATTGAACTTAATCCTGACACGGAGGTGGCAACTACAGACCAGATTATTCCTTTGGTAAAGTCAGATTTAGGAATGGCATTTGTTCCTGAACCTATGGCAAGAGAAAGTATTGAGAAAAACGAAATTGTTGAGATTTCTTTAAAAGAAAAAATTCCTAATAGAGAAATATGTATTGTGCATGATTGCCAGCATCCACTTAATTCTGCAGCACGAAAATTAAAAAATGAAATATGTTCCTGTTAGAGTTTCTCTTCTATTGAAAAGATATACTCTAATAGTTGCATTTAATTAAGAAGATATGCCTATTATTAAATAGATATATTCACATTTTATTATTGCTGATTAAATAGATATATATTCTATAATATGGTATGATAGACCTTATAGTGCGAAAAGCACAAAAAGGAAGGATATATTAATTATGGAAAAAAAGAGGGATGCTTTTAAAAGCGGAACCGGCTTTGTCATTGCTTGCATAGGCTCAGCCGTAGGTATGGGAAATATTTGGAGATTCCCATACATGGTATCAGACTGGGGAGGCATGACATTTTTGCTACCTTATGTTTTGTTTGTTATTCTAATTGCTTCAACAGGACTTATTGAAGAAATGGCGTTAGGGAGAGCCGCAAAGGGTGGTCCGATTAAAGCATTTGGAAAATGTACGGAAATTAGAACCGGTAATAAGAAAACAGGTGAGGCCATTGGTGTGCTTCCTGTACTTGGTTCACTGGCTTTAGCCATTGGGTACACAGTTGTTGTTGGGTGGATTTTTAAATACGCCTTTTTAGCACTTTCAGGTCAGTTGTCAGCTATGGGTGGTGATATGGATAAGATAGGGGCAACATTTGGAAGTACAGCAACAAAGTTTGGTAATAATAGTTGGCTTGTAGTTGCCATGATAGTAACAGCAGTAATTATGGCATTTGGTATTGCAGCAGGAATTGAGCGAGCCAACAAAATAATGATGCCACTTTTATTTGTATTATTTTTAGGTTTGGGAATTTATATTTTCACATTACCGGGAGCAACGGAAGGGTACAAATATATTTTCACAATTAATCCTAAAGGACTTTTAGATCCAAGATTGTGGATTTATGCATTTGGTCAGGCATTTTTCTCGCTTTCAATTGCAGGTAATGGAACAGTAATATATGGTTCTTATCTGGATAATTCAGAAAACGTAGTAAGCTCAGCAAGAAATGTAGCAATCTTTGATACAATAGCAGCATTGTTAGCAGCATTTGTTATTATTCCAGGTATGGCAGTTGACGGAGCAGAGTTGTCATCAGGTGGACCGGGACTTATGTTTATTTATCTGGTAAATGTATTTAACGGAATGCCAGGGGGAAAAATCGTTGGCATTATTTTCTACATATGTGTGTTGTTTGCAGGTATGAGTTCATTAATCAACTTATATGAAGCACCTGTTGCAACATTAGAAGAAAGATTCGGACTTAAAAGAGTAACTTCAGTTGGAATAATTGCTGTTATCGGTTGTGCAGTGGCACTTGTTATCCAGGGAATTGTTTCAGGTTGGATGGATGCAGTGTCAATTTACATCTGTCCATTGGGAGCCATGCTTGCAGCAATAATGTTTTTCTGGGTTGCAGGAAAAGATTTTGCTACAACAGCTGTAAATACAGGAAAAGAAAAGCCAATTGGCAAATGCTTTATGCCACTTGGAAAATATGTTTTAGTTCCATTAGCTTTTATAGCATTAGTTGCAGGTGCAATTTTAGGTGGAATCGGTTAATAAAAATATAATTAAAAGCGCAGAGAAACCATGGTGGTCATCATGTTTTTCTGTGCTTTTTTTATTTCATTTGCTATAATAATTATGGATATCTTTAATAAAAAATATAAGAAGAAATGTTATATGACAGCAAAGGAGAATATAAATGAACATTAGATTAGCAGAAGAAAAAGATATAGATTCAGTAATTAAATTACTAACACAGGTTTTAAATATACATGCAAAAATCAGACCGGACATTTTTATTGGTGGAACAACAAAATATACAAAAGAGGAATTAATGGAAATTTTTAATGATGCTAACAGACCTGTGTATGTGGCAGTGGATGAGAATGACAGCGTTATGGGCTATGCTTTTTGCATAAAGAAGAAACAGCCATTTTCAACTAATATGGTGCCATTTGATTCTTTGTTTATTGATGATTTGTGTGTGGACCAAAATATTAGAGGGAAGCATGTAGGGCAGAAACTTTTTGAACATGTTAAGGAAGAAGCAAAGAAAATGGGCTGTTATGAAGTAACGCTTAATGTTTGGGAAGGTAACGACACAGCCCGCAGATTTTATGAAAAAATGGGTATGGTTCCAAAAGAAACACAGATGGAATTTATTTTAAAATAGAGAATTAATTATGATTTGAAAGTAGTGGTAAAAAAACTGAGATAAGGGAGAGGATTATGAAAATAGCAATAGTGGATGATAGTATAAAGGATAGAGAATATCTGCAAAAAGAAATACAGGAAATTTTTTTTAGAAGAACGAAAAATCATATAGAAATTACTACTTTTAAAAGTGGTGAAGAACTTCTTGAATATTTTTATGATAATAAGGAAGGTAATGCTTCATTATTTGATATTGTTTTTCTTGATATATACATGGAGGATATAACTGGTGTTGATACAGCAAGAGCAATTAGAAAAATAGATGAAGATGTTAAGCTTATATTCATAACCACAAGTAATGAGTTTGCCAGTGAAAGTTATGAGGTAAAGGCAGAAGATTATTTAATAAAGCCTTTTAATAAGGAACGTTTGGAAAAAACTTTAGAGAGACTTGTGATAAAGAAGAAAAAGGAAGACAAGATATTAAAGTTTTCAGAAAACAAAGTGGTTCATGTAGATTCTATTGTCTATACAACATTTTCAGGGCATTATGTTACCATATATTTAAAAGACGAAACATCAATTCAAGTTCGTTGTACTCAGAAAAATTTCGAAAAGCAAATAGAACATTTTCCGCAGCTCATATCTTCATTTAAGGGAATCACCGTTAATTTGGCACAGGTGGATAATATTGAAAGTGACAGATTTAAAATGAAGAATGGCTCATTTGTCCCAATCAGTCGTAGGAAGTATGCTGAAATCAAGAAAGCATACACAAGATTTTTAATTGAAACTTTAAAGGAGTAGGGCGTATGACATCATTTAGAATTTTTGAAATTATATTATATTCATGTCTTAATTTGCTACCTTATTTGGGGCTTGCCTTATATCCTTTTGCAGACAAATTAAGATTTTCAAAAGTAAAAGTCGGTTTATTTATTTTTCTTTTATTATTTTTCCAAACATCACTTGGAATATATGCAACAACCTGTTCACAGGGACAAAAGGGAATGTTGTCCCTTATTAGTACCCTTTGTTATGGCATATTTTATTTTTTCGTTGTAAAAGAGACCCCGGGAAAGTTAATTTTTGTATTACTAATAGTTTCTAATTTTGCTAATTTTATTGTGATTTGTGCAAAGTGGATGGAAGCACAGATTTTTCCTAAAATGGTATTTGACAACAATAGCTGGTCTTTTTCTTTGTGTACTTTTGTGGCGCAGATTATATTTATTCCAATGCTATTTATATATTTTAGGAAGTACATAAAAGAAATTGCAACCATAGAAACAGGAAGAAAAGTTTGGAGAATTTTGTGGTTAATCCCGGCTACTTTTTATTTGTTTTGGTATCATGGACTTTATTTTAATTCTCAGTCAACAATTGCATTGGCAATGAATCCCGTCAATGTGGTTTTTACATTGTTTGTAAATATAGGGGCACTGCTTGTATACAGTGTAATTGTAAATGCCATAATAGAGTTTCGTGACAATCTGGAATTGCGTGATGAAAACAGACAGTTGGAAGTTCAAAATTTGTGTTATGAAAATCTTAAAACACAAATGGAGTCTACCAGACGGGCAAGGCACGATATGCGTCATCACATGAATGTGATTCGCACCATGGCTGAAAATAATCAGTGTCAGGAGATAACGCAATGTCTTGAAAAATATTTGGAAGCAACATCCTGGAACGAAAAATTTGTATATTGTGGCCATTTTTCTTTAAATGCACTGTTAGTATATTATGTGCAAAAAGCGAAGAATTATGGAATTGATGTTAATATAGATGTGATAATTCCAAATGAATTGAGTATAAGTGACACAGATCTTACAGTGTTATTTGGCAATCTGTTGGAAAATGCAATTGACGGTTGCAAAACCATAACAATAGAGAACAAGTTCATTAATTTGAAAATCAAAAAACCAAATGAAGGAGCGTTGGTTTTCTCAATAAAAAATACTTTTAACGGCAATGTAAAATTAGAAAACGGCAAATTCCTTAGCACAAAAGAACAGGGTAGTGGTATAGGAATAGAGTCTGTTAAGTACGTTGTAAACAAATACAAGGGAGCTATAGAATTTAAGTCAGATGAAGAGACCTTTAGCGTATCAGGAGTACTGTTTATTTAAAATATTATAACCACTTGATGCCAGGAGCAGACCGTTTGAAGCCAAAATATAGAACGAAAAGAATATTTATATGATAATGATTACATAAATGTTGTAATGCAACTTATGTAATCATTTCTTTTTGTAACACAGTGTCCAAAGGTCTTCACCCACCTGTGCTTGCACAAGGGTGGGTGATAGACCTTTGGGCGGATTGTGGGAGTGCAAAGCACGAAGCAATCCGTGTTACAAGAAGTGTAGACTTTAGGAATGCCCCATTTGTGCTTACACAAGAATGGGAGAATTATCAAAAAGGAGGACAATATGAGAAAAATATGGAAACAGCTAATAAGTATTTCAATGTCTTTAATAATGGCATTAGGAAGCAATGTGGTAATGACTCAGACGGCTTATGCTGATGAGGAAACAGGAACTGAAACAAAACAGGAAATTGTTTATGGGGATGATGTGGCGTATGATCCAAACACAGGTCATAGTTATGAATTTGTTAATAGTAGTGTGAATTATAGCACTGCAAAGAAAGAGGCAAAAAATAAGGGTGGTTATTTAATTTGTATATCATCCAAAGAGGAAAATAATATCGTTGTACACTATCTGGAAAAATTAAATCAAGGGGATACCAGAATGTGGATTGGTTTAGAGAGAAATCAAAACGATATATCAAAATTTAAATGGATTGATGGTAGTGAACTTACTTATACTAATTGGGAAAAAGGCGAACCAAGCACATTAAGCGAAACAAGGGTAGAAGTATATTTTGAAGGAACATGGAATGACTGCTATGGGAGTTTAGATCGTCCATATATAATTGAATATGATAAGTGTTCTCATCCGGAAGAAAAAGAAATTGTGGAAAATAGAACAATAACAGATTGTTCAATAGGTGGTTTTACAGGAAAAGTTACATGTGGTGTTTGTGGTGAAATTTTAGATGAAGGAATCATGGTAGAACCGGGAAATCACGCAGAGGCTGTTATAGATAAGAAAACATTTATTGAGGCAACCTGCAAGAGCAAAGGCTTTAGTGGTAATAAAATCTGTCCTTTATGTAAAAAAGTTTTAGAAGAAGGAAAAGAAACAGATATAGTAGATCACAAAAAAGAGGACGAACCTGAAAATTATACTGAAAATACATGTTATGTAGATGGATATACAGGAGACTACAACTGCAAATGGTGTGGTGAAAAGGTACAGGAAGGCAGTATTATAGCAAAAAAATCTCATGAATATAAGGATGATGTATGTGTAAATTGTGGACGTGTTAATAATGCAGTTTATGGAAAAGAATATAGCATGAAAACAACAGCACAAAATCCGTTCCAGGTATTTCAATTTAAAGTTGATGAAGATGGATACTATGCAATAACCTGTAGTAATAAAACAGATTGGGACAGCTATGGATATCTTTTTGAAGAAGAAAGTTTTAATGATGAAATTATTCGTAATGGAATAAAAAAACTTGAAAATAACAATCGTGTAAGATTGGAGGGGTGCAAAAAGAAAAATGATGATGGTGGTCAGGAAAGTGCACCTAAGATTATAGGAAATCTTAAAAAAAATCATACATATTATTTTGTGGTAGGACCGTTTAGTGATGAATATGGAGAATATACAATATCTTGGGGATGTGCACATTCAAGAAAGAAATATGTGAACAGAACTATTAAATCATGTGAAGAAGGTGGATATACAGGAGATTTACAGTGTAAAGATTGTGGAAAAACTATTAGTGAAGGACAACAGATTGAACCCCAATCAGACCATAGTTATTCAAGTTATCATAAAATTGGTAAAACTTGTACAAATTATGAAAAAATAGTGTCTGTATGTGAATATTGTGGTTATGTACATAAGGAAATTAATGAAAAAGAAGGTTTAGGCGAACATGTATTTGTGAAGGTAAATCATAAGGAGCCAACATGTACTGAAGAAGGTTATTCTTATGACTTGAAGTGTAGTGAATGTGGCGAAATTAATAATGATGGGAATAAGGAAGCCGGACAAACAATTCCCAGCATTCATAGTAATCTGTCAGGAAGCAATATTATAAAGTATTATAACGAATCAAACGCAACATGTTTTAAAGCAGGTTACACAGGCGATACAATATGCCTGATATGTAATGAGGTTCTTGAGAAAGGTAGTGAATCACCACAGCTAGAACACAATTATGTGGATGATAAATGTACAAACTGTGGTTTAACAAAGAATCAAATTCAGGAGCTTAAGGATAATTGCTTTGAGATTAATTCTTTTGAAGATTTATTAATGTATTTACAGATGGGAAGTTTAGGAATAAATGGAAAATTAAATGCTGATATTAAGTTCCCGGATAATTACAAAGATGATGATAATATTTTACATGGTGCATCTTTATTAAATTCAAAGCTAGATGGAAATAACCACACAATATCAAACGTAAACATAGAAGGAATACCATGCCGTTTATATGATAGTATTGGTAATAGTACATTAAAAAATTTAAAAATTGAAGTCCAGGGTGAATGTAAACAGAGTATTTATTACCTTACAGAATATGCGTATTATTCTACAATAGAGAATTGTACATTTGAGGGAAATGTGAAAGCTTCCAGAAGTGATGTGGCAGCGATACAAACAATCGATACATGTACCATTTCAAAATGTATTAATAATGTTGATTGTGTAAATTTCGGTGATGCATATGTGGCAGGTTTAGCTATTAAGGCAAACAATAGTAATATTACAGACTGTGAAAATAATGGTGATTTTTCAGTGAATGATTCTTATATTGCAGGTTTAGTACACACAGCGTCAAATTGCCATATAGAGAATTGTATTAATACAGGTAATATAACAGATGCATATGAGGCTGCAGGAATTGTAGCATCAATAAATAATAGTGAAATTAAAAACTGCACAAATAAGGGGGATATTACTAATGCAGAGGGGGCAGTAGGTATTTGTGTATCTGCAAATAACACTAAAGTAGAAAAGTGTAGTAACTATGGTAATATTATTGATAATGAGTATGTAGCATCAGGAATAGTAGGTATTATTCTTCAGGCACAGATTATAAATTGCACAAACTATGGAAAAATAAAAGCAAATAACTGTGCAGTTGGAATTTGTTATAGTAATAGCAGAGATGACGAGGGATATTATGATCAGAAAGAAATCATTCAAGGATGTACTAACAATGGCGAAATTACTTCTACAGATTTAGCAGCTGGAATTGTAAGTATTATATATAATTGTAATATTGATAATTGCACTAATAGCGGAGATGTACAAGCTGGAAGTCTTGGGGGAGGAATTCTAGCAGTTACAGCCAACTCATCAATAAGTAATTGTATTAACAATGGAAGTGTTGATGGATATGAATATGTGGGTGGAATTTGTGGTTCCAGTGACGATGATGTAACATTTGAAAAAGTATACAATTCAGGAAAAGTTACTGAAGAAGCTTTTAAGTCAAAAGGAATAACAAATGGAACAGGTAATGAAGTTATTAAGGATTCAGAAGAAAATCATGAACACAAATATTCAGAAGTAGTAGAAATGACACCTTCAACATTAACAGAAAACGGTGTAATCAAAGAGAAATGTTCTTGTGGTTATATTAACAAGAGAACAATTAGCCATCCAAATGAACTTATTATTTCAAATGACAAATTTGAAGCAACAGGCGAAAAGATTGCACCTACAGTTACAGTAGTTGATGTTGAAAATAATCCTATTGACCAGAAATACTACACAGTAACATATCGCGACAAAGCCACAGGTAAAACAGTGGATGAAGTAAAAGCGGTTGGTACATACGAAGTTGTAATTACTTTCAGCGATTTATATGAAGGTGAAATGACAAAAGAATTTACAGTAGTTGAAAAGACAACTGAACCTGCAACTTCAGATGTGACAACAGGAAACAATGAAACATCAACACCTGACTCAACAACAGGTGACCAGGAAGTATCAACACCTGACTCAACAACAGGTGACCAGGAAACATCAACAAGCGAAACAACAGCAGGAGATGTTGAAACAACAACACCAAAGACAACTACAGGTGACAAAGTAACTACAACCGGCAACAAACCGACAACAAAAGTTAAAAAACCGGGCAAGGTTAAAAAAGTATCTGTAAAGAAACTTAGCCGTAAAAAGATTAGCGTTAAGTGGAAGAAAATAAAAGGTGTTAAAGGCTATCAGGTTAGATATGCTACAAACAAAAAAATGAAGAAAGCAAAAATTAAAACAATTGCCAAAAACAAAACTTCATTTACACTAAAAAAATTAAAAGGAAAAAAATACTTCATTCAGGTAAGAGCTTACAAGATTGGGAAATCAAATAAGAAAGTTAAAGGAAAGTGGAGCAGTGTTAAAAAAGTTAAAATGAAGAAGTAATATCATTTTAGAACATGGTTAGATAGTAACTTCAAACAATTAACCATAAATTGTAAAAAGACAGCTACGGCACATGGTATGCAGAAATTATAAAATTTCTTATGCATATCACGCCGTAGCTGTTTTTTTATAGAAATGGTCAACTTGGGCAAAAAAAGTTTGGCAAAAAGTTTTTATATAAAAGTTAAAATAATCCAAATTCACCTTAAGATATTAAATTAACAAAATAAAAGTCAAATGATACAATTTCCTTAACAAATAAAATCGGGTTAATTTGAGATTGTGGTATTTTGATACCAAACTAAATTTATGTAAAAGTAGTAAGGAGATAAGTATGTATATTGCAGATGAGAAAAGATATGAAAGAATGAAATAATCTTAGGACACTATGTAATAAACGAACACATATAATTTAGGAAAGTGCAGGGAAAAGATATGATTAAAAAATTAGAAAACGGATTTATTTTAAATACTAAAAACACTACATATGCCTTTAGAGTTTTGAAAACAGGGCATCTTGAACATTTATACTATGGAAAGAAAATCGCAATTGAAAACATGGAACCTTTAATTGAACAGCATAACTTTATGCCCGGTAATACGGTTGCATATAATCAGGAAACAATGGAGTATTCTTTGGAAAACATGAGACTTGAAATGTCTTCTTATGGAAAAGGTGATGTAAGGGAACCTTTTGTGGAAGTTGTTAAGTCAGACGGTAGCTTCACCAATGATTTCACTTATGCCGATTCAGAAATATCATGGGGAAAGCAGCCATTTGAAACATTGCCTGGTTCTTATGACGAAGATGGTAATGTGGACCATTTGACAGTTACTTTAAAGGATAATGACTTGGTAATGGAATTACATTATTATGTTTATGAAAACTGCGATGTTATTACAAGAACCACAGTTTTAATAAATAAAGGTAAGGAAAAAGTAAATATAAAAAGATTAATGAGTATGCAGCTTGATATGTTTGGCATGAATTATGTAATGACAACATTTAACGGCTCATGGGCAAATGAAATGAACAGACATGATACAAAAGTAGCTGCTGGCAGATTTGCTAATTATTCATATGCCGGAACTTCATCTAACAGAGCAAATCCATTTGTTATGATTTCAAGGGAAGAGACTACAGAAGATTTTGGCGAGTGTATTGGAACTAATTTAATTTATAGTGGAAACCATTATGAAGCGATGGATGTATGTTCTTTTAATAAAACAAGATTCGTTTCAGGAATTAATCCACAATCAATGAGTTATGGACTTTTACCGGGAGAGAAATTCGAAGCACCTGAAAGTGTTTTAACATATTCTAAAAAAGGTTATAACGGCATGAGTCAGAATATGCATAAATTTGTAAGAGAGCATATTGTAAGAGGCAAGTGGAAATACAAAGAACGCCCTGTTTTATTAAATAGTTGGGAGGCAAACTATTTCGACATTACAGAGGAGAAACTTATTAATCTTGCAAAAGCAGGAAAAGATATTGGCATAGAATTGTTTGTAATGGATGACGGTTGGTTCGGAAAACGTAATGATGATACAAGTTCTCTTGGAGACTGGTATGTAAATAAGGACAAGCTTCCTAATGGACTTGCTCATTTAGTTGATGAAATTAATAAAATAGGTTTAGACTTTGGTATTTGGATTGAACCTGAAATGATTAATAAAAACAGTGAACTTTACAAAAAACATCCTAACTGGGTATTGGAAAATCCTAATGCACAACATTCAGAAGGCAGAAATCAATGTATGCTTGATTTAACAAATAATGAAGTTGTGGACTATATGGTTAAGGAAATTAGCAATATTTTAAGTAGTGCAAATATTTCTTATGTTAAGTGGGACATGAACAGAATATTCTCTGATTATTATTCAGCAGGTTTGCCTTATGAAAGTCAGGGTGAAGTGTCACACAGATACGTTTTAGGTTTTTACAAAATGGCAAAAGCGCTTACAGAGAAGTTCCCTGAAATTTTATTTGAAGGCTGTTGCGGTGGCGGAAACAGATTTGATCTTGGAATGTTATGCTATTTTCCACAGATTTGGGCAAGCGATGACACTGACGCAGTGTGCCGTGTAAATATTCAAAACGGATACAGCTACGGTTATCCAATGAGTACAGTAGGAGCACATGTTTCAGCATGTCCAAATCACCAGACTTTAAGAACAACTCCAATTGATACAAGATATAATGTTGCCTGTTTTGGAGTATTAGGTTATGAATGTGACTTGACAAAAATGTCAAAGGAAGACCTATTCTTAATTAAGAAGCAAATAGAAGAATATAAGAAGTGGAGAAAAGTCTTACAGTTTGGAGAATTCTACAGAGGAAAGAGTCCTTACGAAAACTCACAGGACAGTGACTCTAACAATGTATATCAGTGGACTTGTGTAAGTGCAGATAAGAAAAAGGCTGTTGGCATGTTGTTTAGAAAAATTATTAAACCAAATGATCAGTTCTTAAATTTCAGACCAAAAGCTTTGGCTGAAAACAAGGAATATCATTTCTATAACCGCCCGGTGTACCATAACAAAAAAGATATGGGACATTTTGTCTACGAAAATAATGAAATTAAAAGTAATGAGAATTTATCAAAAGATGAAGTTTCATTTGTAGCAGAAAATTTTGTAAAAGGTGAAACTGAAGATTACATTGCATACGGAAGTCTTTTAAATGAAGCAGGTGTTAATCTGAAAGAAGGATTTGCAGGTATAGGAGTAAACGGAGATACAAGGATTATGAAAGATTTTGACTCCAGACTTTATTATATGGAAGAAGTGGAATAGGGTTTTTGAACCGTTCCAAATAAAAATAGTACAAATTAACTGAAAATAGTCCAAAAAAATAAAAAAATGTACAAAGAAAATGTTAAAAGATTTTAAAAATTGTATAAATTACACTGAACTATGTCCTAACTGTGAAAATGTTACTATGGTACTATTGAATTACAAAGAAACCCGAATAAAAAAATTGTAAGGAGGAAATTTTTTATGAAACTAAAAAAAGTTGTAGCATTTGCAATGGCAGCAGTTATGACATTGGGAATGGTAGGATGTGGTAGCAGCTCAGGAAGTAAGAGCAGCTCATCAAAGGATAGCAAAACTATTACAGTTTGGGCTTGGGATGAGAATTTTAACATTAAGGCAGCAAAGGAAGCAGCAGAAATTTACAAAGGAATTGATAAGGATGTAAAAATTAAAGTTGTTACAATGGCACAGGATGACATTGTTGCAAAGTTAAATACAAGTCTTTCATCAAAATCTTATGACGGTCTTCCAGATGTAGTTCTTATTGAAGATTACAGAATTCAGGGATACTTACAGTCATATCAGGATGAGTTTTATGATTTATCATCAGTTGTTAATAATGACGATTTTGCAAATTATAAAACAGGTGTAAACACACTTGATGGAAAAGTATATGGCGTTCCATTTGACAGTGGTGTTGCAGGATTATTCTATAGAACAGATATTTTAAAACAGGCAGGATATTCAGAAAAAGATTTACAGAACATCACTTGGGAAAAATACATTGAAATTGGTAAGAAAGTAAAAGAAAAGACAGGCAAGTACATGTGTACACTTGATCCTAGTGACATAGGTCAGATTCGTATGATGTTACAGAGTGCAGGTGCCTGGTATACAGACAAGGACGGAAAAGTAACAATTTCAAACAATCAGGCATTAAAAGATGCAATTAAGATTTACAAAGATTTAGTAGACGCAGGCATTACAAAGCAGACTTCAGACTGGAATCAGTTTGTAGGTGCATTTAACAATGGTGACGTAGCTTCAGTTATTACAGGTTGCTGGATTGCTCCTTCAATCAAGGCAGCAGAAGACCAGAGTGGAAAATGGGCTGTAGCAGCATTTCCTAAGATGGGTTCAAACTCATCATCAGTTAATGCTTCATCAATTGGTGGTGCAGGTTGGTATGTATTAAAGAATACAGGTAACAGCAAGTTAGCAGCTGATTTCTTAGCAAAAACATTTGGTAGCAACACAGATCTTATGAACTCACTTGCAAAAGATATTAGCTTAGTAAGTACATTAAATGCATCATCAGATTGTGCAGCATACAAAGAAGAAGATAAATACTTCGGTGGCCAGAAGATTTTCGGTGACCTTGGATCATGGACAGAAAAGGTTCCAACAGTAAATTATGGAGTTCATACTTATGCAATTGAAGATATGATGACAGAAGCTGTTTCAGCAATCGTTGGAGGAGCTGACATGGATTCAACATTAAAATCATATCAGAGCAAAGTAGAATCAGCAGTACAGTAAATTTTACGGTACTTAAGATAAACTAATTTAAAAATCTAAAAAACAAGACTCAGAAGTGGCCCGATATTCACAAGAATGTTTCCCATTATGTGGACATCGGGTTTGCTTTTGAAACCAATACTTATTAAGCAAACATGTGTGAAGAAGTAAACGGAAGGTAGTAGATAAAGGAGGCTGCGTTAAAATGGATAAACTAAAAAAACGAAATAAAGCAGTTACCCGTAACAGTGGGATGAGTCCCAAATTAAATAGAAAAGGATGGGCATTTGTTCTTCCGGCATTTATTTTAATACTTATATTTGTATTTTACCCAATGGTACAGTCATTCCTGTTATCATTAAAAACAGGAATGGGAAGTAACTTAACTTTTACGGGACTGGATAATTATAAAAGATTATTAACAGACGAAACATTTAAAAAAGCATTATTTAACACAGTTTTATACTTGATAATTCAGGTGCCAATAATGATTATTTTAGCACTTGCAATTTCATCAATGTTAAATAATAAGAAGTTAAAATTCAGAGGATTTTTCAGAACAGCAATTTTCTTACCATGTGTAACATCACTGGTAGCATATTCCATTATCTTCAAAAGTTTATTTGCAACAGATGGAATTATTAACTCAATACTTATGAACATTCATCTTGTAAGTGAACCAATTCAGTGGCTTACAAATCCTATAGCGGCAAAGGTTTTAATTATCATTGCCATTACATGGAGATGGACAGGATACAATATGGTATTCTATTTATCAGGTATGCAGGGAATTGACGATTCAATTTACGAATCAGCTCAGATTGATGGAGCTTCAGCATTTGCAAGATTCAGATATATTACATTACCAATGCTTAAGCCAATTATTTTATTTACAACAATTAACTCAACAATAGGTACATTACAGTTATTCGATGAAGTTGTAAACATCACAGACGGTGGCCCGGCTAATGCAACAATTACAATATCACAGTACATTTACAATACAATGTTTAAATATAACTCAAACTTCGGATATGCATCAGCTATATCTTATGTAATAGTTATCTTGGTAGTTGTATTGTCATTTATCCAAATGAAAGTAGGTGACAAGAATGACTAAGAAAAAAATAATGAGTATTTTACAGTACGTTATATTAATTATATTAAGTATCATTTCAATCTTCCCATTTTATTGGATGATTGTGGCAGCTACAAACAAGTCTGTAGATGTATCAAAAGGCACATTAATGATTGGAAGTCATATTGTAGAGAACTTTAAGTCATTAATGGCATCAGACTTAAATTATTTTGGAGCATTTAAGAACTCAATTATAATCGCAGTAGTTACAACAACACTTGCAATGATTATTTCATCTGCAGCAGGATATGCTTTTGAAGTATACAAGTCAAAAGCAAGAGACAGAGTATTTAGTGTTATTCTTGTTTCAATGATGATTCCTTTTGCAGCATTAATGATTCCATTATTCCAGTTATTTGGTAATTTTAATACAATTCCAATATTAAGCTGGATTGGAATTAATACACCGGGATCAGTAATTATTATTGCCATAGCAACGGCATTCTTAATTTTCTTCTTCCGTCAGAACACTCAGACATTTCCAAAAGATTTGGTTGAGGCTGCAAGATTAGACGGACTTGGAGAATTTGGAATTTTCACAAAGATTTTCATTCCAACAATGAAATCAACATACGCAGCAGCTATTATTGTTACATTTATGACAAGCTGGAACAACTACATGTGGCCATTAATTTCTTTACAGTCACCTGAAAAGAAAACATTACCACTTATTCTTTCAGCATTAGGTTCATCATACACACCTGATTATGGAATGATGATGGTAGCAGTTGTAATCGCAACAATCCCAACAGCATTAATCTTCTTCTTAATGCAGAAGAACTTTGTACAGGGAATGACAGGCTCAGTAAAAGGTTAAAAAAGAACATAAAAAACACAATAATATGGATTATGGTTAAAAGAAATTTTAGCTGTAATCCATATTAGTATAAATATAAAAATATGGAGCGGAGGTAAAAATGAAAAAATCAGTATTAAAACCGGAATTAAACTGGCTAAGTAATCCGGAAGTTTTTCGTGTAAACAGAATGGATGCACATTCTGACCACTTTGTATATGAAAGTGAAGAAGCCTACAAGAATAATAAAAGCAGTTTATTTCAGTCATTGAACGGTCAGTGGGACTTTGCTTACGCAAATAAGCCGGCAGAGCGAATGGCAGACTTTTATAAAATGGATTTTTCCACAGAAAAATTTGACAAAATAAATGTACCGGGACACATTCAGCTTCAGGGGTACGACAGATGTCAGTATATTAATACAATGTATCCTTGGGATGGCAGAGAGGAAATGCGTCCACCTCAGGTATCAGAAGAATATAATCCTGTTGGAAGTTATGTAAAATATTTTGACCTGGATAACAGCCTTTTGGATAAAAATATTATTCTTTCATTCCAGGGTGTTGAAGTGGCTTTTTATGTTTGGGTAAACGGAGAGTTTGTGGGATATTCTGAGGATACTTTTACACCATCAGAATTTGACATAACAGATTTTGTACAGGAAAAAAACAATAAACTTGCAGTGGAAGTATACAAAAGAAGTAGCGCAAGCTGGATTGAGGATCAGGATTTTTGGAGATTCTCAGGCATATTCAGAGATGTTTATTTACAGGGACTTCCAAAAAGTCACGTATACGACATTGATTTGAAATCTGATTATGATTACAAAAATCATACAGGCGATTTAAACACAAAAATTACTATGACAGGTGCTATAGGTAATAAATATAAAATAGATTTAAAAAATCCAAATGGAGAAGTAAAAACTTTATTTGAGGGTAACACAGCTGACAAATTTGAATTATCCTCAAAAGTTGAAAACATTGCTCCTTGGAGCGGAGAAAAACCAAATTTATATGAAGTAATTGTTTATTTATACAATGAAAATAATGAAGTAGTAGAAGTTGCATCTACAAAATTCGGCTTTAGAAAGTTTGAGATAATCAACAAAGTTATGTGTCTAAACGGCAAGCGTATTATTTTCAAAGGTGTAAACAGACATGAGTTTAGCGCTACTGAAGGCAGAGCTATTACAAAGGAAGAAATGATTTACGACATTAATTTTATGAAACGAAATAACATTAATGCTGTAAGAACTTCACACTATCCAAACCAGAGTTTATGGTACAGACTTTGCGACGAATACGGAATTTATTTAATTGATGAAACTAATTTAGAAAGCCATGGCTCATGGCAGAAAATGGGTGCAATTGAGCCGTCATGGAATGTTCCGGGAAGTCACGATGAATGGAAAGAGTGCATTCTCGACAGAACACAGTCAATGTACGAAAGAGATAAAAATCATCCTGCAATACTTATGTGGTCTTTAGGAAATGAGTCTTATGCAGGAACTGTTTTAGAGGCAACATCTAAATATTTACATGCCAAAGATAATACAAGATTAGTACATTATGAAGGTGTAGTTTGGAATAGAGAGTTTGACCATATTACTGATATGGAAAGCAGAATGTACGCAAAACCTCAGGATGTAGTTGAATATTTGGAAAACAATCCAAAGAAACCATACATTAACTGCGAGTACACACATGCCATGGGAAATTCATGTGGTGGCATGCATTTGTACACAGATTTGGAAGACAAATATGATATGTACCAGGGAGGCTTCATTTGGGATTATATTGATCAGGCAATTGAAGTAGAAGAAAACGGTAAGAAGGTATTAAAGTACGGCGGAGATTTTGGCGAACGGGCAACAGATTACTGCTTCTGTACAGATGGAATAATTTACGCAAACAGAACTCCTTCACCAAAGGTTCAGGAAGTAAAATATTTATATCAGAATATCAAGATGAACATTTTTGAGAATGAAATAGAAATAGATAACCAGAATTTGTTTACAAATACTAACAAATATGTTTTTGTATTGGAAATAATCCAAAAGGAAACAAGCATTTGTAAGAAAGAATATTCTTTTGATGTGGAACCGGGAGAGAAAAAACGTTTTCATCTAAACATACCTGAAACTATAGGTTTGACAAGAAATGAAGATTATATTTATAATGTGTGTATACAGCTAAAAGGTGATGAAAAGTGGGCTGAAAAAGGCTTTGAAATTGCTAAGGAACAGTATGTTTTTGAGGGTGTCTGCAACACTGAAAAAACAGCCATTAACAATTTAGAAGTTATTAATGGAGATGTAAATATCGGTGTTAGAGGAAATGATTTCTTTGCCATGTTCTCAAAGCAGGAAGCAGGAATTATTTCACTTGTATATTCAGATAAGGAATACATTACAAGGGCACCTAAGCCAACATTTGTAAGAGCATATACAGACAATGACAAAGGTTGTGGCTTAGATTTCCAATATGCTATATGGGACAAGGCAGGAAAAACTGCAAAGTGTACAGGATTTGCAAAAGATGAGTTGGAAGAGGGCATAAAAATAACATATGACTATGTTCTTCCAATAGAAGGAAAGAGCTGTACAATTTCATATTTGGTATATGGAGATGGCTCAATAGACGTAGATTTCAAGTTAAAAGGTGAGGACGAATTTTCAATTCCTTTATATGGTATGGAATTTAAATTACCAAAAGAATTCATTAATGTAAAATATTTTGGAAATGGACCTGAAGAAAATTATCAGGACAGAAACAAAGGTGCAAAGCTTGGAGTTTATGAAACTACAGCAGCAGACAATATGTCTTCCTATTTAATACCTCAGGAATGTGGTAACAGAACAGGCATAAGATATATGGAAATTACAGATGAAACACAAGAAGGAATCAGATTCTCTTATGTGGATAAACCAATTGAGGGAAGTGTATTACCATACAGTGCGGCAGAACTTGAAAACGCAATGCATATAGAAGAACTTCCACAAAGCAGCTACACTTGGGTACGTGTTTTAGGACAGCAAATGGGAGTTGGTGGTGACGACAGTTGGGGCGCACCGGTTCAGGAAATATATACAATTCCTAAGTCAAAAGTTCACGAATTTAAATTCAACATATCACCTGCAAAGCAAAGAAGTTAGAAAAGGTGAGTGAAAAATGTCAGACTTATGTAAAGTGTTAATTGTCGATGATGAGTACATTATGAGACAGGGAATAAAACATTTAGTTAATTGGGATAAAGAGGGATTTCTTATCGTTGGTGAAGCCACCAACGGTAAGGAAGCCCTTATTATGGTTGAGGAATTAAAACCACATATAGTTGTAATGGATGTTGTAATGCCGGTAATGGACGGAGTGGAACTTACAAAGGAAGTTCATGAAAAATATCCAGACATAAAGATTATTGTTCTAAGTGGTTTTGATGACTTTTGCTATGTAAAGGAAACTCTCAAAAACGGGGCGATGGATTATATTTTAAAGCCTACATTAACAGGAGAGGTTTTTCTGGAAGCTTTAAAGAGAGCAGCAGACAGCATACCGGGATTTAGTTTGTCAGGTAACAGCAATTTGAGTTTGAATCATGCATTAGAGTGGTACATAGCAGGTTATTCAGATTCCATGAACATACAGGATTTCCCTGAATTTGCAAAACTAAATACATATAGGATGTTTGCAGTTGACATAAATTATGCATTTGAAAATGATAACGATTATGTAGCAAAAATCAGAAAAGAAATCCGAAAAACACTGGACGAAGCAGGAATCATATTTGGTAGAACAGTTATTGATAACAGAAATTTAGTATACGTTTTTAATTATGATATTGTTTACGAAATCGGTGTTTTGGAAAAATTATCTAGGATTGCTGAAAGGGTAAAAAATGTTAAGCCTAAGGGATTTTTTGTTTTAAGCAAAAGATTTGAAAATATACAGGATGTAAGAGAAATTTATTTACAGGTGGAAAGTCAGATAAACAGCGGCTTTTATTATGACAATAAATCAATATTGAATATGGAATATTCTAAGGAAATCCAGAAAGAAATTCCCAAATTTGATTATAATGATTTCTCCTATGATTTGCGAAATGGTGAATACAATACAGCAATAGGAAAAATGCGTGGCTATATTGAAAAATGTGCCAAGGCTCATGACAATTGCGAGAAAATCAAGAATAAGGCTAAAAACTTTATTTACAACATTATTATTATGCTAGAAGAATATGACATTGATGTTGAACCTATGAGACGTAAGTATTTTAAAGAAATAGAAGAGACTATTTATGTTACTGATTTTTTAAAGAAGCTGGATGAAATTTTAGATGAAATAAAAAAGGCTTTTGCTGAAAACATGACAGGTACCGACAGGGTAATGAACAAAATAACAAAGCATATTTTGGAACATTACATGGAAGCATTGGATTTGGATTCTCTGGCAAAAGAGTTTAATTATAATTACAACTATTTATCATCATATTTTAATTCCAAAAATAAGGAGGGTTTCAGTGGTTATTTAAACAAAATCAGAATTGAAAAATCCTGTGAAATTTTGAAGAAGGAAGATATACCTATTTCAGACGTAAGTACAATGGTTGGATATTCAGATCATAGTTATTTTTGTCGTGTATTTAAGAAAACCACAGGGTACACACCAAGTGTGTACAGAAGACGATTCAGATAAAAAACAAAATTGTTACAATATGTATAAAAAAAATATATTATAAATGTTCAGGGAATAAAATATGAATAGAGAAGATGAAAAAATGCACAGTGAGAAGCCATGGAATAAAAAGATACAGAACAAGAAAGTGCCAAGCGGTAAGGAAAAAATCCACAAAAGGTACAGTATAAAAAAAGGCTTAAAGGAGAGAAAAGGCAGCCTTATTATTAAAATAATGGCAGCAATTATTATCGGTGTTGTTTTAATTAGTCAGATTAATATTCTCCTTGTAAATAAATTTTCAAAAGATTTTTTCAGTGAAGTGTATGGAGATTCACAGGAAAAAAACATTGAGAAAATACAGGAAGATTTGGAAGAATATTTTGGCAGTATTGAAAAAACATTTGACAATATTTCCACAAGTTATGACATAAATATGTATTACTCAGGAAAGAATTCGTCATCAGTAGATAAATTTATTGCAATGCATAACATGCAGAAGTCTTTTCAAAATGCATTCGAAAGTAAGCTTAGCGGAACAACGGTCCTGCTTGTGTCAAAAGAGGGAGAAATCTCTGTAAATAACAATGATGTGCTTACAAAAGACTGGAAAGAAATTAAACAAAATGAAGTTTTTAATGAAGCACGAAAAAACAACCGAAAGTTATGTTACAGCTATGTAGATGAAGGCTTTACTTATGCAACTAAGTCAAGCTCCATAATTTTAGGAGTAAAGGCATTAAGAGATATGAATAATAAGTTGTATGGTTATGGTGTGATTTTAATACCTGATAGTGAGCTGGATAACTTCTATAGATATGGTGAAAACCAATACAACAGCATTAGCATAATTGACAGCAATGGCATGATTGTCTCATCTACTGATAAATATCAAATAGGAGAAACAGATACAGAACTACAAAAGATAACAAACGAAATGCTTGAAAAAGAAATCACTGTTGAGAAAATGGAGAAAAACGCAAAGACTAATATGGTTTTGTGTAAAAAAATTCCATACGTGGATTACAGTTTGTGCTTTACGGTAGATGCAAATGAGGCCATTGAAAGTCTTTATAATATTTCAACTTTGATGTGGTACATTGCAATAATTACAGGAGCAGTTCTTTTAGTAATTTATATTTTAGTTAGAAGAACCATGTCGCCATTAAGACAGCTTGGAAGAAAAATGTCTTATGTAGCAAAGGGTGATTTTAATCAATATGCGGAAGTGACAGGGGATGGAGAAATTCAGGAGCTTGCAAAGTCATATAACAGAATGCTTCATGATATCAACCATTATGTTGACAGCATAATTGAGATACAGAAGCAAAAACGACAGGCTGAGATACATGCTCTTCAAATGCAGATAAACCCTCATTATATTTACAACACATTAACCAGCATAAAATGGTTGATTATGCAGGGTGATACTGTAAAATCAACAAAAGCAATTGATGCATTTATTAAGTTGCTTAGAAGTACAATAAGCAAGTCAGATGAATATATTTCCGTTGAAGAAGAAATAGAAAATCTGAAAAACTACATGTATATTAACGAAATCCGATATGGCGAAAAAATCAAAACAGAGTTTTTCATAAGCATAAACGAACCGGACCAGTTAATGATTCCTAAAATGATTTTACAGCCGTTTATTGAGAATGCATTCTTCCATGGATTTCCTGAGGGACAAAATGGAGAAATTTTTGTGTGTGTAAGAGAAAAAGCAGAAAAACTTATTGTAGAAATTATTGACAACGGTGTTGGAATGGATGAAAGACAGGTTAATGAACTTGAAAACGGTAAGAGCAGTAGAAAGTCAGAACATTTTACAGGAATTGGAATTAATAACATACGTGACAGACTTAAATTAATATACGAGAATCAATATGAACTGAAAATAAAAAGTTCATTAGGCGAAGGCACAACAGTTACAGTTGTCCTACCTATACAGCACAAAGAAATATAAATATTATAAGAAGATATAGAAAGGCATCATATAGGAAGCCTTTCTTAAGACGCAGGAATGTAATTATTTTTACAAACCTGCGTTTTTAGTGTAATAAAAAATAGTTGCAAACAGGCATGCACCTGACACGTAAAATGTGGTAGGGACCATTCTTTGTTCTAAGAAATTTTGTTTTCTCTATGAAACAGAATTTCTTAGGAAGTTATAAAATTTCTGAACCGAGGTGCTCATGGCACTACTTTTATTTATAACCAAACAGACTTCTCTAATAGGAAGTTTTTCTTCAATATTAATAGGAAAGACTTTTTTATCTTCTATTAGTTCTGTTGCCAAATCTTCCGGATAAAAGCCAATGCCAAGATTATGTGTAATCATGGGAATAATCTGGTCTGTAGTAGCAACTTCCATATCAGGAGTAAAAGGTACGCTGTGAGCTATATAGAACTTATTGTACAAATCATAAGTTCCTGTACCTTCAGATAAACTGATTAAAGGAATTTCTGTTAAGTCCTTAAGACTTTTGGCTGTGTCTGTAAGGTAACTGTACTTAGGACCGCAAATAAGAATTTCCTTACATTTACTTAAAGGAATTTTCTCAAGAGGCTTTTTTAATGACATTGGAGTGGTGACAACTGCCAAGTCAATTAAGTTTGCTCTCATGGCACGTATGGCTTCCGGTGTAGAGTGATTAAAAATACGAATTCTAATGTTAGGAAACTGTTCGTGAAAAATTTCAAGTTTATCTAACAGGAAAAGTCGCAGAGCGTTTTCACTAACACCAATTGTAATAATACCCTTTTCAAAAGTCTTGTCCTGATGAAGCTCCTCTTCACCTAAAGTAAGGTGTTTGTAGGCAATGGAAACATGTTTGTACAGTTTCTTTCCTTCAGGCGTTAAAATAATGCCACGATTAGAGCGCATGAACAATTTACATTCAAGTTCCTGCTCTAAGTTCCCCATGCATCTGCTTATGTTAGGCTGGCTGTTTTGTAAAACTTCCGCAGCCTTAGTAAAGCTTTTGTATTTTGCCACAAAATAAAAAATTCTATAATAATCAAAAGTAATCATGTCTAACCTCCCAAGTGAAAATCTAAATGAAAAATAAATTGTAACCTTATAATATTTCAAAGCATATAAAGATATCATACAAATATATATTATAAGAATATGGAAAACAACCATATAACCATTCCATATTATACAAGTATTTAAGAGTGTCTAATTAAATGACGACCTAAAAAAATTAAGTAAAATTAAATTTTTTTAGGAATTTTTTGACTAATGTATAAAATTACCATAAATGTATAATCATTCTAAATTTATATGTACTTTTTATACAATACCATACTAAAATGATATAGTAAATATATTAAAGATATATTTTACATATTCCCAACAAAAGAGTTATAATACGTGACAGTTAAAAAGTTGTCATGAAAGGAAGTGAAACTGTTGAATGACATTGTTAACAGATTATTAGAAGAGCTGAATTGCGATGTTGTTTTCACGATTCCAATTTTTGGCGGCATTCCAATTTACGAATCAGTAGTAGTAACTTGGATAATCATGCTGGCGGTTTTGCTCATATGTGTTCTACTTGTTAGAAATTTAAAAGTAGAAAACCCGGGCAGAAAACAAATTGTTTTGGAAACAGCAGTTCAGGGATTGTACAATTTCTTTAAAGGCACCATAGGAGAACATGGAACAGCATATATTCCTTATCTTATGTCAGTTGTGCTTTACATAGGAATTGCAAACCTTATTGGTTTAATAGGGTTTAAACCACCAACAAAGGATATGAATGTTACAGTGGCACTGGCAGTCATGAGTATAGTCCTTATAGAGGTGGCAGGAGTAAGACAAAAAGGAACTAAAGGATGGTTGAAAAGCTTCGCAGAGCCTATGCCAATAGTTTTACCAATTAATGTGTTAGAGGTATTTATTAAACCACTTTCACTTTGTATGCGACTATTTGGTAATGTATTAGGTTCATTTGTAATCATGGAATTATTAAAAATTGTAGTTCCGGCATTCTTACCGGCAGTATTTAGTTGTTACTTCGATATATTCGATGGATTGATTCAGGCATACGTTTTTGTATTCCTAACATCCTTATTTATAAAAGAAGCAACTGAATAAAAATAAAAAGATAAAAACAAATTTGAAAACGTAAAGGAGAAATTATTATGTCAACATCATTATTAGTAGCAATTGGAGCAGGTATTGCAGTATTAACAGGTATTGGAGCAGGTATTGGTATTGGTAAAGCAACAGCATCAGCTTGTGATGCAATTGCAAGACAGCCTGAAGCAGAAGGAAAAATCAGTAAGTCACTTCTTTTAGGATGTGCCCTTGCCGAAGCAACAGCTATTTACGGATTCGTAATTGCCCTATTAATCATTCTTCTTTTAAAATAATAAAAGCAGAAAGGTAGGAAAAGCGTATGCTTAAATTAGATATATGGAACATTGTTTGGACAATAGTTAATATCTTAGTTCTTTATGCTATATTTAGAAAATTTCTTTTTCAGCCTGTGTTAAAAGTTATACAGGACAGAGAAAACATAATAAAAAATCAAATTGATAATGCACAAAAAGTTACAGATGATGCAAATCAGTTGAAAGCGGATTATGAAAAGAAGCTTGAAGTAGCTAAGGATGAAGCCGATAAGATTATTGTTGAAGCTAGACAGCGTTCTGAAAAAGAAAGAGCCAAGGCTATTGAAGCAACAAAGCAGGAAACTCAGGATATGATGGAAAGAGCCAGAGGCAACATTGAAAGAGAGCAGGAAAATGCAAGAAAAGCTGTTCAGGCAGATATTGCCAGATTAGCAATTGCAGCAGCAGAAAAAATCGTAAAAACAGGTGATAGAAGTGACAATACAAGCAGTAAATAATGCGAAAGTATTATATGGCTTAAACTTGGATAGAAGTGAAGTTGAAAGTGTAGAGAAGATTTTTTCTCTTACACCACTTCTACAGGAAACAATTAACAATCCTACAATTCCAAAGGAAGTTAAAGTCAATATAATAGGAAAAGTATTTTCAAGTGAGAATATTTCAGAAAAGCTTATTAGATTTTTGCAGGTAATGTGTAAGAACAATCAGGCAGATGACATGAAAGCCATTTTTGAACAGTATTACTTATATTACGACCAGATGAATAAAATAATTCATGCAAAACTGATTTGTACTTCATCATTTACAGATGCAGAAAAACAAGAAGCTGACAACATATTAAAAGAAAAATATGCAGATTACAAGGTTATTCTGACACAGGAAATTGACGACACGTTATTAGGTGGCTATGTACTTAGAATTGGAAACCATGAGTACGATAAAAGTTATAAAGAACGTTTAAGACAATTGCAGGAGAAGATAACCGGGAGGTGAAACAAGTGAGTGCAATTAGTGCAGAAAATATAATTTCCATTATACAAAGTGAAATTGAAAACTTTGAATGGAAAGAAAGCGATAGAGAAACCGGAAAAGTTATATGGGTTGGTGATGGTATCGCCACTATTTACGGAATTGAACATGCTATGTATGGAGAAATCGTAGTTTTCGAAAATGGTACAAAAGGTATGGTTCAGGATATCCGTCAAAATGAAATAGGATGTATTTTATTTGGTAGAGATACAGGTATTAAGGAAGGCACAAAAGTTGTAAGAACTAAGAAGAAAGCCGGAGTTCCTGTAGGTAAAGGATTTATCGGAAGAGTAGTAAATGCTTTAGGTGAACCAATTGACGGAAAAGGAAATATTGAAGAAGAAGGATATTTACCAGTTGAACAGGATGCTCCCGGTATCGTAGACAGAAAATCCGTTGATACACCAATGGAAACAGGTATTTTGTCAATTGACTCAATGTTCCCAATTGGACGTGGACAAAGAGAATTAATTATCGGTGACAGACAGACAGGTAAAACATCTATAGCAACTGATACAATTATTAACCAGAGAGGTAAAGATGTTATTTGTATCTACGTTGCAATCGGACAGAAAGCATCAACAGTTGCAAAGATTGTATCAACTTTGCAGGAACATAAAGCAATGGATTACTCAATAGTAATGTCAGCTACAGCCAGTGATGCAGCATCATTACAGTACATTGCACCATATGCAGGTACATCAATGGCAGAATTCTTTATGCATCAGGGAAAAGATGTTTTAATTGTATATGATGATTTGTCAAAACACGCCGTAGCATACAGAGCTATTTCATTATTATTAGAAAGATCACCTGGACGTGAAGCTTATCCTGGTGACGTATTCTATTTACATTCAAGATTATTGGAACGTTCAAGCAAATTAAGTGATGAATTAGGCGGTGGTTCAATTACAGCCCTTCCTATTATTGAAACACAGGCAGGCGACGTTTCAGCATACATTCCAACAAACGTAATTTCAATTACAGACGGTCAGATATTCCTTGAAAGTAACTTATTTAATTCAGGTATGAGACCAGCCGTAAACGTTGGACTTTCTGTATCCCGTGTAGGTGGTGCAGCACAGACAAAAGCCATGAAGAAGGCAGCAGGTAGTGTAAGAATTGACCTTGCACAGTACAGAGAAATGGAAGTATTCACACAGTTTTCTTCAGACTTGGATGACAACACAAAGAAACAGTTAAATCATGGTAAAGCATTAATGGAACTTTTAAAACAGAAGTTATGCCATCCATATTCATTACATGAACAGGTTATGATTCTTACAATGGCAAATAACGGAATATTCGATGAAGTTCCAACTAAAGAAGTAAGAGATTGTTGTAGAGAAGTTTTAAATTATATAGATTTAAAACATGGTGAAATTGCAGAAAAGATTGAAACTGAAAAAGTTCTTACAGAAGAAATTTCAAAGGCAATAATTGATGCAGCACATGAATTTATGGAAACAAAGAATTAAAATTAAGCAGGAGCGAATAATATGGCAAATGCAAAAGAAATTCAGGAAAGAATGAGTAGTATTAATGATACATTGAAAATTACAAATGCAATGTATATGATATCCTCATCAAAATTAAAAAAGTCCAAAAAGATGTTGCAGGATACAGAGCCTTATTTCTATGAATTGCAGACACAGATGAGCAGAATTTTAAGACATGTACCTGACATTGAAAGCAAATATTTTGAAAAATCAAGAGATGAGAAAAAAGACCCAAAGGTAGGTTACATAGTAATTACCGCAGATAAAGGTCTTGCAGGTTCTTATAACCACAATATTTTAAAAATTGCGGAAGAAGAAATTAAAGCTCACAAAGATAATAAATTGTTTGTTTTAGGTGAAGTTGGACGACATTATTTTGAAAAAAGAGGAGTACACATAGATAAACAATTTCATTACACAATACAAAATCCAACATTAAACAGAGCTAGAAATATTACAGAAGAATTGTTGGAATTGTATATAAACAATGAGTTAGATGAAATTCATATTATATATACAAAAATGATTAATCCAATTAAGGAAGAAGCAGAAATAAAGCAGTTGTTACCACTTTACAAAACAGATTTTCAGATGAAAATTCCTGCAGACATTCCATTGGAACAGGTAACATTCAGACCATCACCTGAAGAGGTAATGAACAAGATTGTACCTGCCTACATTGAAGGCTTTGTTTACGGTGCTTTAGTAGAAAGTTATTCCTGTGAACAAAATGCAAGAATGATGGCAATGGAAGCGGCAACAAAAAGTGCAAAAGACATGCTTCAGGAGTTAAGCGTGCTTTACAACCGCGCAAGACAGGCAGCAATTACTCAGGAAATTACCGAGGTAATCGCTGGAGCCAAGTCACAGAAAAATAAGAAGTAATGGAGGAACAGTTCAAATGAAAACAGGTAAAATAGTACAGGTTTTAGGTCCTGTTGTAGACGTTGCATTTGAAAATGGTGAACTTCCCGCAATTAAAGATGCACTTGAAGTACAAAATGGTGATAAAAAGTGCGTAATGGAAGTTGCACAGCATATTGGAAACGATGTTGTTCGTTGCGTTATGCTTGCGTCAAGTGAGGGACTTTCAAGAGACATGGAAGTTGTTGCTACAGGAAGTGGCATAAAAACTCCGGTAGGAAAAGAAACATTAGGACGTTTATTTAACGTTTTAGGTGAAGCAATAGATGGTGGCAAAGCATTAGATGATGCAGACAAATGGGAAATCCACAGAGAAGCACCAAGCTTTGACCAGCAGAACCCGGCCCAGGAAATATTGGAAACAGGTATTAAGGTAATCGACCTTTTAGCACCATACGCTAAAGGTGGTAAAATCGGTTTGTTCGGTGGTGCCGGCGTTGGTAAAACTGTATTAATTCAGGAACTTATCAGCAACGTTGCAACTGAGCATGGTGGATATTCAATATTTACAGGTGTAGGTGAAAGATCAAGAGAAGGTAATGACTTATGGACTGAAATGAAAGAATCAGGTGTTCTTGAAAAAACAGCCCTAGTGTTTGGACAGATGAACGAGCCACCTGGAGCACGTATGCGTGTTGCTGAAACAGGACTTACAATGGCAGAATATTTCAGAGATGTAGAACATCAGAACGTATTGTTATTCATTGATAATATTTTCAGATTTACACAGGCAGGTTCTGAAGTATCAGCCCTTTTAGGACGTATGCCATCAGCCGTAGGTTATCAGCCAACACTTGCAAATGAAATGGGTGAACTTCAGGAAAGAATCGCATCTACAAAGAACGGTTCAATTACATCAGTTCAGGCTGTATATGTACCAGCCGATGACTTAACTGACCCGGCTCCGGCAACAACATTTGCTCACTTGGATGCCACAACAGTATTATCAAGAAAGATTGTTGAACAGGGTATTTATCCTGCTGTAGATCCTCTAGAATCATCATCACGTATCCTTGAGGAAGACATTGTTGGTAAAGAGCATTATGAAGTAGCACGTAAGGTTCAGGAAATTCTTCAGAAGTACAAAGAATTGCAGGATATTATCGCAATTCTTGGTATGGAAGAATTATCAGAAGAAGATAAGACACTTGTATACAGAGCAAGAAAAATTCAGAAATTCTTATCACAGCCATTCCATGTAGCTGAGAACTTTACAGGTGTAAAGGGTGAATATGTTCCACTTAGCGAAACTATAAAAGGTTTCAAGGCTATTATTTCAGGTGAAATGGATGAATATCCTGAAAATGCATTCTTTAATGTAGGAACAATTGACGATGTTATTAAAAAAGCAAGCAAGATGAATGAATAAAATCATGTATTGCAAGGATTGGAGTAATATATGGCGACTAATACATTTTATCTAAGAATAGCGTCTGCTAAGAAGATTTTCTTTTCAGGAAGATGTGTTTCAATTATAGTACCTGTTGCAGATGGGCAGGAAGAAATTCTTGCACACCATGAAAACATGGTCAATGCAGTAGAAAATGGTGAATTGAAATTTAAACCTGAGGGCGCAGACAAATACACAACAGTAGTTGTAGGGACAGGATTTGCTCAGATAATCAACAACCGAGTAACTGTTTTAGTAGAAACAGCCGAGTTGCCTGAGGAAATCGACAAAGCCAGAGCTTTAGAGGCAAAAGAAAGAGCCGAAGAACAATTGCGACAAAAGCAAAGTATGCGTGAATATCATCATTCAAGAGCATCTCTTGCAAGAGCAATGGTTCGACTGAAGGCTACAAGTGGAAAATAAAGAAGAAAAAGAGCAGTAGTATTTGTAATGAGGTACTATTGCTTTTTTTGGCTCTTTGTCAAGCTTGGGGGAGAAAATAACTTACATAAAATCCTGTGTGATTTTTAAAACTAATTTTAAAAAGTTTGAATAAATTGAAAAAAAATAAAAAATGTTGCATAAAGTCAGTTTACGGTATATAGTAAAAATGTGGTATGAAGAAACTAAAAGAAAAAACAAGAAATAAATATAAAGTTCTCTTGCATACTTCACAAGAGGACTTTTTTTGTTAGGAGGTAATTTTATGAAACACAAAATATGTAAAATTGTAGGAGCTTTACTAATGGCGACAGTGTTGTTTTCATTTGCAAACAATGTAGGGGCAAGTGAAACAAAAGTAAATTTTAAAGACGCATACTTGCTATTTTCAATTTGGGAAGGACAAGGTGATGCAACCATTGAAATAGGAGAGGATTTCTTAACTAAAGATAGAAATCTTGTTAATTATAATGAATTTGAAGATATCCTATTAGATGGAAAAAGCTTAAACAAAGAGAATTATGATATAACATCAGAAAATGAAAAAAATGAAATAGTTAAGGTTTCATTGAAAGAAAAGTATCTGAAGTTATTAAAAGATGGAGCTTATAATTTTGATATTGTTTTTGAAAAGGTTGTTGTGCCAACAAGATTATATGTGGTAAATAACAAAACGCAAATAAAGGACTTGTATTTTGATTTTAGTAAGCCTGAAAAAAATGGTGAAATTGTAGCCCAAATTGATACAACAGTTTTAGGGACAAACGTTGATATGAATCTGTTCAAAAATATTTTGAACAATGGAAAAATCATTAATACAAAAGATTATAAAATAGTTCAGAAAGGAAAAATCATAACTGTTAAATTTAGCAAAGCTTATGCAAACAAAATACCAGTGGGAACAACATATTACTATGCTGATTTTTATAATCTTCAAATTGGTTTAAAGGTAACTAAAGGACCTAAAAAAGTAACAGGTTTTAAAGCTACTAGAAAAAAATCAGGTATGAAGATTAGTTGGAAGAAACAGAAAAATGTTACCGGTTATGTAATAAAGATTAGCAAAGATAAAAAGTTCAAGAAGAATGTAAAAACAATAAAAGTAAATGGCAAACAGAAAAGTAAGCTTATTAAAAAGATAAAAAAAGGAAAGTGTTTTCTGAAAATAAAATCTTACGTTGAAATAGGTGGAAAAAAATATTACAGTGAATGGTCAAAAAGTATAAGAAAGTAAATATATATGTAGCGAAAAAAGGTAATTATTGAAATAAAAATAATTATCTTTTTTTGTGCAATCTGACGTAGTTTTTTACCTATGATTATGTTATGGTATTTTATTATGAAAATAGTAAAAAGTGGCAAATAGGAGAGTTGAATGAGAACAGTTTTAAAGATTTTTAAAAGAGATTTTCGCAGGGCGTTTAGCAACAGAGCGGCGGCTCTTATTATGGTGGGAGTAAGTCTTCTTCCTTCATTATATGCCTGGTTCAATATTGCAGCTAACATAGATCCCTATGCAAATACTCAGGGCGTAAAAGTCGCAATAGCAAATTGTGATGTGGGAAAAGAAACAGAGCTTCTGTCAATGAATGCGGGAGAAAATATTGTAGAGAGTCTAAAGAAAAATGACAAGCTGGGCTGGACTTTTGTAAGTGAAAGTCAGGCAAAGGAAGGGGTGAAATCCGGAAAATATTATGCGGCAATAGTAATTCCAAAAGATTTCAGTGAATCCCTACTTAGTATTTTGTCCGGCAAGCTTAAACAGCCGGAGCTGGATTATTATCTAAATGAAAAGAAAAATGCAATTGCACCAAAGATTACAGATTCAGGCGCTACAACAATACAGCAACAGATAAATGACACTTTTTCGTCAACAGCTTCAGAAGCAATATCAAAAATGGTAAGTGAGGTGGCGAAAAAGATAAAGGGTGATGTTGATGATACAAACGAAACAATAATTAATGACATTTCTTTAGTTCATAAAAATATTGAAGAATATAATAAGGTTCTTAGGAATTTTAAGAAAACAGCAAAGAGTTCGGAAAAAATAATTGATGATACAATCGATATTTTAAATGAAGTTAATAAGGTAGCGGATACTACAGCAGATTCTGTTGCAGGTGTATCTTCACAAATTACAGATTCAAGAGAAAAGCTAAGAACTTTTAACGGAACATTCTCAAATAAACTTCAAAATATTGAAAGTGATTTCAACGATATTGCAATAGCAACTTCCACAAAATTAACAAATTTTGAAAACAAAGGTACAAGTGCAAAAGAAGAGTTGGAGGTAGGAATTGACCAGGTTAATTCTTTGGTTAAAAGAAATTCAAAAATATTAGAGGAGCTTGCACAGCTTAACCGTAAGCTTGGAAATGACAGTGCCACAACAAAAATCGAAAAGCAGATTAGTGAAATTAATGACGTAGATACTGCTTTAGGAAAAATACAATCATCCCTAAACAACGGTAATTCTACACTTGATAAGACTATAGCTAAGTCAAAATCCACAAGAGAACAAATTGGTTCAGTGGCTAAAAATGGTAAGAAATCCTTAGATGGTTACCAAAGTGATTTTCAGAAGAAAACATTGCCTAATGTATACGCATCTTTGGATGGCATGGTTACCATTAACGGCAATTTAAGCTCAACTCTTAAAGGGATAAAACCAACAGTCAAAGAAGCAAAGAAAATATTAAAACAGTTTGGTAAAAGTCTCAACAACATTTCAACAACAATGGATAATGCAAAAGAAACATTAGCAAAAGTTGATGAAAAGTTAGAAGGAATTGTAACAGACCTTCAGGCAATTAGTAGTACGGGAACATACGAAGAGTTAATTTCATTAAAGGGAATTGACACTGAAAAAATATCAGATTTTATGGCATCGCCTGTTGATATGGAATCAGAAGTGCTATATGAAGTAAAAAATTATGGCTCTGGCATGACACCATTTTACACAAACCTTGCTTTGTGGGTAGGTGGTTTGATTTTAGTTTCTATTTTAAAACAGGAAGTTGACAGAGAAGGAATAAAAGAAAAATTCTCAGCAACACAGGGCTATTTCGGAAGATGGCTTTTGTATGTGTGCACAGCCGTTGTGCAGGGATTCATAGTGTGCGTTGGAGATTTAGTAATACTTAGAACACAGTGCGTACATCCTTTTGTATTTATTTTAACAGGTATGTTTTTATCCTTTGTTTATGTAAATATTATTTTTGCACTGGCAATAACATTTAAACACATAGGAAAAGCGGTTGCGGTATTACTTGTTATTTTGCAGATACCAGGTTCGTCAGGAACATATCCTATTGAAATGATGCCGGAATTTTTTAGGAAGCTACATCCGTTAATGCCATTTACATACGGCATTAATGCTATGCGTGAGTGTGTGGCAGGCTATTACGGTCATATTTATTTGGAAAACATGATAGCGTTGGTTGTGTTTATAATTTTAGCTTTGTTTGTAGGCTTGGTAATCAGACCGTTAATTCTTAATTTAAACAATATGTTTGATAAAGAGTTGGCAAAAACAGATTTGATGTTATGTGAAACTGCAACAGCTACAAATAAAAACAAACAACTTCAAATGATAGCGAGAGCAATTTTGCAGGATGAATATGGAAGAAAACAATTCCTTGAAAAGTCTGCTAAGTTTGAAAAGAATTATGAGAAAAAAATTAAAATTGGATTTATTAATATAATTATAATTCCTTTAGTATTTTTAATATTAATGTTTAGTTTGGAATCTAAACTGGTATTTTTAATATTGTGGATTTTATCAATAATAATTCTTGCGGTTTACTTGATTTGCGTGGAATATATTCACAACAAAATACAAAAGCAAATTAAGGTAAGTGGATTCACTTCAGAAGATTTTGTAAAAGTGTTAAAGGAGGAGAAGGACACATGAAAAACATTTTAAGAATTTTCAAAAAAGATGTCATTCGCATCCATAAAAACGTAATAGCTCTTATTGTAATTATGGGTATTACAATTGTGCCTTGCCTGTATGCATGGTTTAACATTGCAGGAAGTTGGGATCCATACAGCAATACAGGGAATCTTAAAGTTGCTGTGGCAAGTGTAGATGATGGCTATGAGGGAACATTGATTCCTATTAAACTAAATGCGGGTAATCAGGTTTTGTCTGCATTAAGGGAAAACACTCAAATGGACTGGGTTTTTACATCAAAGAAGAAAGCAGTTGATGGTGTAAAATCCGGAAAATATTATGCGGCAATTGTAATACCTGAGAACTTTAGTAACAGAATGATGAGCATTTTTTCGAAAAATGTAAAGAAGCCAAACATTATATATTATTCAAATGCTAAGGAAAATGCCATTGCACCAAAGGTTACTGACAAGGGAGCTTCAGCAATTCAAAAGCAGGTAAATCAGGTATTTATTGAGACAGTGTCTGATACAGCATTAACAGCTCTTCAAAGCGTATCAAATCTTGCTCAGGCAGGAGATGCAGACGACATTGTCAATAATTTGTGGAGTAATCTGGATAAAATCGCAGATGACCTTGAAGCCACGCAGAGTACGTTGGAAACTTTTGGCAACATGGCTGATGCTTCACAAAGCATGTTAAGTACAACTACAGACTTTTTTAAGGACACAAAAAGCAATACAAAAAGCAGTGAAAATGAATTTAATGGAATTAAAAAACAGTTCAGTGGTATAAAAGATACATTAACTGCTACAACAGATGCCATTAATAGTGCACTTTCCTCGGGAAAGAAATTTTACGGAGAAATGAGTGATGTTATTGAAGATGCACTAAGCAGTCAAAGTCAAAACACTACAGATGTTAAGACCACACTTAACAAGGCATCTTCAAGAGTTAATTCAATGATAAGTGACTACTCCAAGTTGAAGTCTTCATTAGAATCAATTGAAAGGCGTCACCCTGAGCTGAGCAAGTACACCCAGTCTTTAATTTCAAAAATAGATGCATCATTGGAAACACAGGCAAAGTTAAATGATAAATTAGAAGAAGCTGAAAAAAATTTAAAAACCGGGAAGAATCGGTTGAACAAGGATAAGGCAGAAATTTTGAAATTAGTTGATAAAAGTAAAACTTCAGTGTCATCAGTGAAAACAGATTACTCAAAAGACGTGGAAGATGCTTTGAAGAAAATTTCAAATTCAGCAGGTAATGTTGAAAATGACATATCAGGTCTTTTAACAAAAATTGATAACAGTGCAAAAGGAATTTACAAGCTATCAGATTCTGTTGATTCAGACTTGTCGCAGATAAAGAAAACATTATCCGACTCAGGTAAACTTTTATCAAAAGCAGCCAAGAAAATCAGAAAAACAACAGGCAAGTTGAAAAATGCAAAAGATGGCGACAATTCAGATTTGAAATCACTAATCATGGGTAACAAAGAAGATTTAACTTCATTTTTGGCAACACCTGTACAGTTAAAAACAACTAAGTTGTATCCAATAGATAATTATGGTTCTTCAATGGCACCATTTTACTCAACCTTATCAATATGGATAGGTGGAATTGTATTGGTGGCAATGTTAAAAGTAAATATTTCTGAAAAAATGAAAAAATCTCTTAGAAACTTACAAAATTATCAGGCATACTTTGGAAGATACATTATTTTCTTAATTGTTGGTTTAATGCAAAGCACATTAATTGCTTTAGGCGATTTATATTATTTAGGAATACAGTGTGAACATCCATTTTTATTTGTGTTTGCATGCTGGTTCTCAAGTATTGTTTATGTAAATATTATTTACACATTGACAGTATCTTTTGGCGACATAGGAAAAGCCATAAGCGTTATCCTACTTGTTGTTCAGGTAGCAGGCGCAGGCGGCACCTTCCCAATTGAAGTAGCACCGGGCTTCTTCAGGGCAGTATATCCATTACTTCCATTTACACACAGCATGGCAGCTTTAAGAGAAGCGGTTGGAGGTATGTACGAAATGGTATATTGGATTGAACTTGGAAAGCTTGGAATATTCCTTGTGATTTCTTTATTTGTAGGTTTGGTTTTACGAAGACCAATAATAAAGATGAATGACGCATTCACTGAAAAGCTGGAAGAGACAAAGATAATGTAGTGCTGAAAAACTGGAAAAATCAAAGAAAATGTAAGACTAAAAGCTGAAAGAGTCGAAGATGTGCAAAGGCTAAAAAGTTGGACAGTCAAAAATCAGTAATAAGTAAATAGAAGGTAAAAGATTGAAATCGGTAATAAACAAATAGAATAAATTGTGATATACTTTTAGAGTTGGTGCTAATAGCATCAGCAATGAGTATAATACATTTACAAGACAGAAATAAATATCCATTGAAGAAAGCGTTTGATATCTATAGAATTATAAGCTTCAGGATATAATATTTAACGCGTTGTGTTTATTTTGGGATAGTAATTTAGTATGGTAAATGTGGCATGTACTTATTAGGAGATTAGGTAAATATATAAACGAAGGAGACTGAAAATGAAAACAAGAATTGGTATTTTAGGTTATGGTAACCTTGGAAGAGGTGTTGAGTGTGCTGTAAAAGAAGCCACTGACATGGAATTAGTTGCAGTTTTTACAAGAAGAGATCCTAAGGATGTAACAATCCTTACAGAAAATGTTCCTGTATGTAACGTTAAAGACGTAGAAGATTGGAAAGAAAAAATTGATGTTATGATTTTATGTGGAGGTAGTGCTACAGATCTTCCTGTTCAGACACCACAGTTCGCATCAATGTTTAATGTAATTGATAGTTTTGATACACATGCAAGAATTCCTGAACATTTCGCAGCAGTTGACAAGGCTGCAAAAGAAGCAGGAAAAGTTGCAGTTATTTCAGTAGGTTGGGATCCTGGAATGTTCTCCCTTAACAGAGTATATGCAAATGCAATTCTTCCAGATGGAAAAGATTACACATTCTGGGGTAAGGGCGTAAGCCAGGGACATTCAGATGCTATTCGTAGAATCAAAGGTGTTAAGAATGCTAAACAGTACACAATCCCAGTTGAAAGTGCATTAGAAAGAGTTAGATCAGGAGAAAATCCAGACCTTACAACAAGAGAAAAACATGAGAGAGAATGTTTTGTTGTATTAGAAGAAGGTGCTGACGCAGCAGCTGTAGAAAAAGAAATCAAAGAAATGCCAAACTATTTCTCAGATTACAATACAACAGTTCATTTCATTTCTGAAGAAGAATTAGAAAAGAACCACAGCGGTATGGCTCATGGTGGTTTTGTAATCCGTTCAGGAAAGACAGGAATGAACAAGGAACATAATCACATTATCGAATATAGCTTAAAGTTAGATTCAAATCCAGAATTTACAACAAGCGTTTTAATCGCATACGCAAGAGCAACTAAACGTCTTTATGACGAAGGTCAGAAAGGTTGTAAGACAGTATTAGATATTGCACCAGCATACCTTTGCGAAGCAAGCGATGAAGATTTAAGAGCACACTTATTGTAAGAAGTAAGGCGTGTTTGTGGCTACTGCCACACATTTATAGAAATTGAAAAATTAGAAAAGAGAAAAAGGGCATCCCAAAAGGCAAGTAAGAAGCTAAAGGGGATGCCCTTTTTAGTAAAATTCCACCCCTATGAGAAGAGAAACAAGCAAAGGGGTGAAAATCCTGGAAAGTAGTAAAGCAAGAAAAAGAAAGCAAGTCAAAATTCCACCCTTATGAGCAGAGAAACAAGCAAAGGGGTGGAAATTCTGGGAAAGTAGTAAAGCAAGAAAAAGAAAATAAGTCAAAATTCCACCCTTATGAGCGGAGAAACAAGCAAAGGGGTGGAAATCCTGGGAAGTAGTAAAGTAAGAAAAAGAAAATAAGTCAAAATTCCACCCTTATGAGAAGAGAAACAAGCAAAGGGGTGGAAATTCTGGGAAAGTAGTAAAGCAAGAAAAAGAAAACAAGTCAAAATTCCACCCCTATGAGAAGAGAAAGAAGCAAAGGGGTGGAAATTCTGGGAAAGTAGTAAAGTAAGAAAAAGAAAGCAAGTCAAAATTCCACCCTTATGAGCAGAGAACATTTTTATGGTGCTCAAGTTACCTTGTAATCAATCGTGGAATCAGCAATGAGACGGAGGCGAAGTTTGCTTCATTTGTATACATAGGAATTACTATAGGTAGATTTTTATGCGGATTTGTAGCAGACCGACTAGGTGACAGAAAAATGATTTGAATGGAAATTGTTGTAATTGTAGTTGGCTTAGCACTTATGTTTATTCCTACAGGATTAGATACGATACCCCTTACTGCATTAATAATTGTAGGACTTGGATGCGCACCAATTTATCCATCAATCATACATTCAACGCCGTTCAATTTTGGAAAAGAAAATTCGCAGTCGGTTATTGGAATACAAATGGCATTTGCATATGTGGGAACAACTTTTATGCCACCACTATTTGGGATAATTTCGCAACACATAACAATAGCGTTATTCCCTGTGTATAGTTCAATTTTTACATTACTAATGCTGTTAAGTACAGAGAGACTTAATAAAATGAAAAGTGTAAACGAAAGAAATTAGATTATGTAAAGTAAAACGATAAATTGGAAATATTAAAACAGAAAAAAGTAAAGTAACTGAAAGTAAATATGGAACAAAAAATTATAAATACGACCGAAAACCAAACGTAAAACCAAACGAAAACTGAAAATACGACTGAAAATCAAACGTAAAATTTTACGTTTGATTTTTTGAACGATTTTCCAAAGATAAAAATTTAAAGTAAAATGTTTTGTTTTTAGTGCTATAATGGACAGGTAGTGAAAATACTTAAAGAAAAGGGGAAGTTTATTATGGTACTAAAAACGAAAAGAATCTTATCACTAACCTTGGCAGTAGCAATGGTGGCTACCGCACCAAATCAAATCCCGGCACAGGAAAATGATATACAAATTCAGGCAAGTCCCGGAACGGTGGAAAAAGTTTTACCGGAAGGCTTTACGGGAGTAACAGCAGAAATTAAAAATGCGTGGAACAAAATTGACGAGGAAGTCTTGGCAAATGGCAATGCAAATTATCCTGCTGATGATGGCAAGAAACCAACACTCAAAATTTGTCCTGATGAAAATTACACAATACCAGAAGCAATTAATGAGGGAGAAACTCTTCAGGTTATGTATGACGTGGATTTGCTGGTGGGCGCAACTTCAGCAAACAGAGTCAAGGCTTTTAAAGATTATGTAGACGAAAGCAACCCACACAACACACCAAGTGGTGGGGCAAGACTTAAAAAAAGACCATATTTAATTGGAACTGAAATATGGTACAAGTTGGATGATGCAACTAAGTGGACAAAGGTTCCTGAAAAAACTCAAAAAAGACTGGGACATTATTTTATGCAAATCCCGGCAGATATTTTGTTTGGACATGATCAGGTTACTTTTAAAGTTAGAGCTTATACATATTATGGCGTTAGCAAGTCGGCGGCAAAGACTGTAAAAATTAACAGATTAAAAAATGATACAGGAAAAATAAGACTAAATGTTAATGACGGAGAAGTTATTTCAGGCAGCAAAACTGTTACCGTAAATGACGGAAAAGAAAACAACATATCTGTTAAATTAAATAATCAGGAACAAAACACTAAAGCCATGTTGGAAAATGGGGCCTATTTTATTGTACAGACAGCAGACACAGCAAATGGCTACAAAAATGCAGTTACAGCAACAAGTAATGGACAAAAAGATATTTTGGCTTTGCTTAATCCTTGGCGAGATTCCACAATGACAAAAGTAATCAGGGTGGATAATAAATATTTTAAATATAATGAACAGACAAAGGCTTACGATGTTGACCTTACTCTTTGGGCAGGAAACACAGGAACTTCTTTTGAAGAAACATTGTATCCGGAAGTCTTTGGCGAAAACAGGGACGATTACAAAGTGTCTCAACTACAGATGAAATTGCCAAATGGTTCGGTATATTTGCCAACAAAGATTGTACCGGATAATTCAAAAATAAATACAAGCACTGAACTTTCAGCAGTTCATGCAATCGGTGACTCAAAGGGAATGGAAAGCAAAATGACAGTCTCATTTTCAATTCCTGAAAAAGAGGTTGACGCAGTTGGCTGGTTACTTGATACAACTAAACTAAAAGACGGCAAGTACACAATAGTTGCCCAGGAGAATCAGAGTAGCAACAATCAAACAACTACAGCGAATACGCAAGATAGCAACAATCAAACAACTACAGTAAATGCACAGGAAAGCAGCGAGCAGGCAACTACAGCGAATGCACAGGATAGTAGCCAGCAGACAACTACAGCGAATATCGCAAACAGCAATGACCAGTCGGAGGAAGCAAACAGCATTCCGGAAAGTACAAAAGTAGATTTCGTAGTTGATAACACAAAACCTACAATTAATATAGAAATAAAAGATAAAGCAACTTTAAATAAACAGCTTGTAATCACTGAAGGTGATGTGGCAAAAGATGCAAATGGCATAGACAGCGTTGCAGTAACATTAGATGGAAAAGACATGGAACTTCCAGGGGTGATTTCTCCTGACGACCTAAAAGAAGGTTCACATCAGCTAGCAGTTGTGGCAAAAGATGTGGCAGGTAATATCACTGAAAAAACAGTAACTTTTAATGTTAAAAACTCTGCAATTACAAGTACAACAGAAAAGATTACAAAAAATACTGCTACATTATCAGTGAATGTGGGAAGTAAAAAAACTAATGTAACTTTTTACAAGGGCAAAGCCTTAAATGTGGCAAACAACGGTATAGTGAAAGGACAGGTTGTTTCAGGTAACAATGGCAAAGCTCCCTATGAAATTTTTAAGGTGAACACAGGAAGTGTTAAAGCCCAGGAGAAAGTTGTTGTTAATTGGAGTGGAAAAACCACAGGAACTGACAGTGACCATAAGCTTACAATGTTTGTTCAAAATATAAATACAGGCAAGTGGAAAGCTATTGGCGAGGAAAAATCAGGAAAAATAACAGGTAAATTTGTAGCCAAGGACTATGTAAAAGATGATAAGGCAACAGTTGCAGTACAGGTAATTGCTAAGGACGGCAATCCTGAAATAGAGCAAAGTGAAGTCACAAAAGTTGCTAACCAGACGTCATGGGATGGAATAGGAAAACCTGAAAATTATGATTTTGCATTTGCATGGGAAACAGACACACAGATATATGCAGAAAGTTTTCCATATCATTATAAAAATATGAATCAGTGGATTGTGGACAATAAGAAGAATTGGAAAATCAAGTATGTCCTACATACAGGTGATATCACCGATGATTATGACATGGAGACTCAGTGGAAAAATGCCGACACTGCAATGAAGATTTTTGATGATGCAGGCATGCCATATGGTGTTTTGGCTGGAAATCACGATGTTGGCGCCGGTTTGGAAAATTACACAAATTATCAAAAATACTTTGGTGCAGACAGATTTAAAAACAAAGATTATTACGGTGGTTCATATAAGAATAACTTAGGTCATTATGATTTAATTACTGAGAATGGACAGGATTTTATTATTTTATATATGAGCTGGGATATTTACACAGACGAAATTAACTGGATGAATCAGGTGTTGAAAAAATATCCTAACAGAAAAGCAATTATTGCCCTTCATCGTTATACAAGAGGCTCTGAAAAAGCCAACACGCCGATAACAGACTACACAGGAAAGTTGATTCAGACTAATGTTGTCGCTCAAAATCCTAATGTAATAGCAGTGTTAAACGGACATTACAGTGGCGCAAGTATGAATGTAATGGGATTTGATGACGACAAGGATGGCGTAAAAGAAAGAACTGTTTATGAAATTTGTACTGACTATCAATCGAACGCCCAGGGAGGAGCCGAATACGTTAAACTGTTATATTTTGATTTGAAAAACAATAAGATTTATGTTAATTCATATTCTCCATATAAGAAGGATTTCAATTATTATGACAATCCTAAGTTGGAAAATTACAACCAGGGAACAGTTGTTTATAAGCAGGATATTGTAGAATTAAATTATAATTATGTTGATAAAAAACAAAGCCTGATAACAAATTCAATTAATGGCTTTGTGGAGACAGCTGACGCAATCAAGAGTGTAAATGGGAAAACAGGCAAAGTTTCATATACATACTCAGGCTTGAAAGCGGATAGCGAATACAGTTGGTATGGAAAAGTAACTAACAGTGAAGGTGAAGAATTTTATACAAATGCTAATACCTTTAAAACATTAAAAACATTAAAGGTAAAAGCACAACCGACAATAAAAGTAGGAAAAACATATACTGTTGGTAAGTTTAAATACAAAGTAAAATCTACAAAGAAGGGCATTACAAAGGTAGAAATTTCCGGTAAAAACAAGAAAATTAAGAAACTTGTTATACCTTCATTTGTAAAAATAAAAGGCAAAAAATGTAGAGTTACTGAAATTAATGCAAATGGCTTTAAGGGTTACAAAAAACTAAAAACCATTGCTATTAAATCAAAGTATTTAACAAAAATTGGCACAAAGGCATTTTATAAATGTAGCAATCTTAAGACTGTTAAGTATTATAAGAACAAAAAAATTAAAGTGGGAAGAAAAGCTTTTGCAGGGTGTAAAAAACTGAAAAAGAAGTTCCCAGCTAGAACCTTTTAAGAGTAATGTTATTTTCAATAATGCAAAAATTAAATTTACAAATTGCATTAAGTACTAGATAAAATTAAAAAAAGTCTGTATCATTGTATGTGGCTTTGGAGAGCAATATCTGCAAAATGCCAATAGAGTTTAAAATTTTACAATGATACAGACTTTTTCTGTTTCACCATAAAATTTATTTTCTACAAATATGCTAATAATAAAATAAAAGAATAAAGGAGATAAGCAAAATTATGAAGTACATGAGACAGTTTGGAATCATTATGTTTGTTACCTGTTTGGGAGAAATTTTAAAATATTTGATTCCGTTAGCAATTCCGTCAAGTATATATGGTCTTTGTCTGATGATGTTATTTCTTGTAACAGGAATTGTAAAGGTTGATAGCGTAAAAGAATCAGGTTCATTTTTAATAGAAATTATGCCACTTATGTTTATTGGTTCCGGTGTGGGAATTGTTGTTTACTGGAATCAGTTAAAAGGCATGTTAATTCCGTTAATTGTAATCACCATTATCTCAACAATTCTGGTAATAGTGGTAGCTGGAAAAGTTACACAGTTTGTAATTAAAAAAAAGGAGCAAAAAAAATGAATCAGGTAGTAATTAATTCAACAACAATTGGGATAGTTATAAGTGTTTTAGGTTATGAATTAGGTATGTTTCTAAAAAGAAAATTTAAGCTTGCCATTTTTAACCCACTACTTATTTCTATTATTTTTGTAATTATATGTTTAGGAATATTTAATGTAGGTTATGAGAGTTATAATAAAAGTGCTCAGTATTTAGGCTACTTATTAACACCGGCAACAGTATGCCTTGCCATACCGTTATATCAGCAAATTAGACTTTTAAAAGAAAATATTTGGGCTATATTTCTTGGTATTTTATCAGGGGTATTAACAAGTCTGGGATGTATTTTGGCTTTTGCGTTATTGTTTGGTTTCAACCATAAAGAGTATGTTACATTACTTCCAAAATCAATTACAACAGCAATTGGTATGGGTGTTTCAGAGGAACTTGGTGGTTATGTAACAATTACAGTGGCAGTTATAATCATAACAGGAGTCCTTGGAAATATGCTTGCAGACCTGGTTTGCAAAATTTTCAGAATAACTAATCCTGTGGCAAAAGGAATTGGAATTGGTACAGCCTCACATGCCATCGGTACAGCGAAGGCAATGGAAATGGGAGAAATAGAAGGGGCAATGAGCAGTTTGTCCATAGTAATAGCAGGAATTTTAACAATGATAGGAGCATCGGTTTTCGCTAATTTCCTGTAAACATAACGTTCACAAAATAAAAACTATTTGAATGCAAAAATTGAATTCAGGGAGGTAAAAAATGATTATTACAATAGCAAGACAATGTGGAAGTGGTGGTCATAAAGTGGCACAGATTTTGGCTGACAAATTAGGTCTGGAACTTTTTGACAAAAAAAGATTATTAGAAGAAGCAAGAAAACTTGATAAGGAAGATGAGTTTAACGATTTTTTCAATGAAAGACCGGTAAACAGTCTTTTGTATGGAATAGCAATGAGTTTTGGAAATGAAAAGCCAATGTCTAAGGCACTTGATTTTATAAAGGAAGTAACAAAGGATAAAAATGCAGTTATAATTGGACGCTGTGCAAATATTATTTACAAAGATGATCCTGAAGTAATGAAGGTCTTTCTCCATGGAAACGAGGCTTGGCGAGTTGATTATGTGGCAGAGCGTGATAGCATTAGCAGAAGAGAGGCAATTAAAAATATTAAGGAAGTGGACGAAAAAAGAGCATCATTTCACAAATATTGTACAGATGCAGTGTGGGGAGATGCAAGAGATTACAATCTTTCAATTGACACATCTGTAATAGGAATAGAGAAAACAGCAGAAATTATTTTAAAGTATATAAATGATTAGATTTATACAGACAGCCAAAGGTTCACGGATAATTAAGAGCATACAAATAAAAAATTGCATTGATTAAAAATTTATGTTTTTAATATTTATGATTTATTAATAACATATCGAGGAAAATATGACATTAGAAGAATTTATCAGAAAATATCAAATAAATTTAACAAAACAACAACTTGAAGGGGTTACATCAATTGAGATGCCAACCCTTCTTTTAGCTGTGCCGGGATGTGGAAAAACAACTGTTTTAGTATACAGATTGGGCTATATGATATATTGCAAAAACATAATGCCGGAAAAAATTCTCACACTTACATATACAGTGGCAGCTACAATTGAAATGAGAAAAAGATTTGCTGGAATTTTTGGCGAAGAAATGGCATCAAGACTTGAATTTAGGACCATTAATGGAGTATGTGCCAAAATAATACATTATTGTGGAGTAAGACTGGGAATTAATGCATATAATTTAATTCCAGATGAAGGTTTTAAAGTGAAGCTTTTAACAGCAATCTATCAACATATACAGGGTAGCTATCCTCTTGAAAGTGATGTTCAGAATCTTATAACACTGATTACTTATGCAAAAAATATGATGTTATCAAAAAAAGAGATAGAGAAATTAGGAAATCAGGGGAAGATAAAATTATTAGAAATTTATGAAATGTATAACAGGGAGTTAAGCAGAAAATCATTAATGGACTATGATGACCAAATGGTTTACGCCCTGAATCTTCTTAAATCAATACCTGAAATTCTTGAATATTTTCAGGAAAAATATCAGTTTATTTCTGTTGACGAAGCACAGGACACTTCAAAAGTTCAACATGAAATCATTAGAATACTTGGTGGCAAATACAAAAACATCTTTATGGTAGGAGATGAGGATCAAAGTATTTACGGTTTCAGAGCTGCATATCCCGAAGCATTGTTGGAATTTGAAAAAACATATCCTAACGGAAAGATTCTCTTAATGGAAGAAAACTTTAGATCTAATGGTGAAATTGTTGTGGCAGCAGACAGGTTTATTCAAAAAAATACTCTGCGACATAAAAAGAAAATGAAGGCTTTTAGACCAAACAATAATAAAATTAGATTAATCGACATAAAAACAAGAAAAGGGCAGTACAAATATTTAGAGAAAGTAGTAACAGATTGTGAAAATGAAATAGCTGTGTTGTACAGGGATAATGAAAGTATTTTGCCGGTAATAGATTTGCTAGAGCAGAATAACATACCATACAAAATCAAAAATAAAGATTTAACTTTTTTTACTAACAAAGTTGTAATGGATATTGAAAACATAATTAATTTTTCAAAAGACCAGACAAATACAGAGATGTTTATGCAGATTTATTTTAAAATAAATACTTACGTGGGAAAAGTCGTTGCTGAAAAAGCTTGCGTAATTAGCAAAGAAAAAAATATTTCCCTACTAGATGCAGTTCTTCAGTGTCCACAGACACCTAAAGGAACGGTGAAAAGCGTAAAAGAGATTAAGTTGCACATGAAAAATCTCGCAAACGAAAATGGTGCCAGTGGTCTTTTTAGAATTATAAATGCAATGGGTTATAAAGACTACCTTGAAAAAAATCATATAAAAGATGGTAAGCTGGAAATATTGCAGACAATAGCACAGAATCAAACGTCAGTATTTGATTTTGTAGCTCGTTTGAAGGAATTGGAACAACTTATAAGAAATAAAGAAAATGACGCTAGCTGTAATCTGATTTTCTCCACAATGCATTCCAGCAAAGGTCTGGAATTTGATAATGTGTACATAATGGATGCGATAGATGGTGTTTTTCCTGAATATATACCAGGGAAAAAAGCGACAGATGAAGAAATAAAAATATATGAGGAAGAAAGACGTTTATTTTATGTTGCCGTAACAAGGGCAAAAAATAATCTTTGTATTTTTTCAAAAAAAGGCAGTAATACTTTTATTTGTGAATTGTTAGGGATAAAAGCACCAACAGCTCCAATTGGTAAAGGCGAAAGTACACCAATAGTTACAAAAACGGAAAGAAAAAGGACGAATAATATAGGAAAAAACAAACCTTATGCCTACAATAATTCAAAAAAAGGTTATAAAACATCAAGTAAAATTATTACAGAGTCAGAATACTGGGATAAGTATGAAGAAATAAAAAATACAGGAAAAATAGAGCATAAAACTTTGGGAGAAGGTGTAGTTAAAAGAATTTCAGGGGATACAATTGAAGTTGAATTCGAAAATAAAACAAGCAAAATGAAACTGAAATTTTTAATGGAAAAGGATTTAATACGATAAATAAAGGGACATTATTTAAAAATTGTCACAAAAATATTAAGAAATATCAAAAAAATCTGTGCAAAATTTAACCTTGCAAGATTCGGCAATAAGTGATAAAACATAAAAAGACAAACAAATAACAAGTTGCGTTGAAAGGGATACATTGCAAAGAGTAGCTTGATTACAGAGAACCGAGGTAGCTGAGAATCGGAAGAAAAGCCTTGTTGTAACATCACCCTGGAGCATCTCTCCTAAAGCTTTTAGTTAGTAGGCAGGGACGTGTTCTTCACGTTACAGAAGAAACTGTTTATTTAGACAGTGTTAAGTGGTGATAATTAGCAATAGTTATCTCAAACAAAGTGGTACCACGGAAATGATTTATCCGCCTTTGTTGTCCTAGGACAACAAAGGCGTTTTTATTTTTTTATTACAGTGTTGCAATAGGTAAATGCACCTGTGCTTGCACAAAGGTGCATTTACCTATTGACAACACGCCCCACAAATGAGCATAAAAGCACGACGAAGTCGGGCGATATGCGAATGTGTGGGTTGGATTGCGGGAGTACGAAGTACGTAGCAATCCAAATAATAAAAAAATATAGTATAAGCAAGCAAATTGCTAGGATTGCGGGAGTACGAAGTACGTAGCAATCCAAGGTAATAAAAAATAATGTAAGTATGTTATTTGGATTGCGGGAGTGCGAAGCACGTAGCAATCCAAGTAATAAAAAATATTAGATTGCACAAAGCAATCCAAGTAATAAAAAATATTAGATTGCACAAAGCAATCTAAATAATAAGAAATATTAGATTGCACAAAGCAATCCAAATAATAAAGAAGAAGAGAGGTAATACAAATGAATGGAATCTTAATGATGGTGATTGCAATCGTAGTTCTTGGAGGAGCATATCTTCTCTACGGTCGCTATCTTCAGAAAAAGTGGGGAATTGATCCTAACGCAAAAACTCCAGCGTATGAAATGGAAGATGGAGTTGACTATGTGCCAGCTGATACAAACGTAGTATTTGGACATCAGTTTGCATCTATCGCAGGTGCAGGCCCAATTAACGGTCCTATTCAGGCAGCAATTTTCGGATGGTTACCGGTTTTATTATGGATACTTATAGGTGGTGTATTCTTTGGAGCTGTTCAGGATTTTGCATCAATGTACGCATCAGTAAAAAATAAAGGTCGTACAATTGGTTATATTATCGAAGAATATATTGGAAAATTAGGAAAGAAATTATTCTTATTATTCTGCTGGTTATTCTGTATTTTAGTAGTTGCAGCATTTGCAGACGTTGTAGCCGGAACATTTAACGGCTTTACAGTACCTACAGTAGCAGGTGAAGCTGTAAAGAAAGTTGCAGCAAACGGTGCAGTAGCAACAACATCAATTCTATTTATATTTGAAGCTGTTGCATTAGGTATGATTTTAAAATATGGAAAATTACATAAATGGATTAACACAGCAATAGCAATTGTTATGTTAATAGCAGCAGTTGTAATTGGCTTAAACTTCCCAATTTACTTAACAAGAGAAACATGGCACATTTTAATTTTTGCTTACATTTTTGTTGCCAGCGTAGTTCCTGTTTGGGCATTATTACAGCCTAGAGATTACTTAAACAGTTATTTGTTAATATTTATGATTGTAGGTGCTGTTATCGGTGTATTTGTTTCAAATCCATCATGTAACTTACAGGCATTTACAAGCTTTAATGTAGATGGACAGTATATGTTCCCAATTTTATTTGTAACAATCGCATGTGGTGCTGTATCAGGTTTCCATTCACTTGTTTCATCAGGTACAGCTTCAAAGCAGATTAAAAATGAAAAGAACATGTTACCAGTATCATTTGGTGCAATGCTTATGGAAAGTATGCTTGCAGTAATCGCATTAATCGCAGTTGCTTCATTTGCAAAAGGCGAAGCAGCAGCACAGGGCTTAACAACACAGCCACAGATTTTCGCAGGTGCAATCGCAAACTTCTTATCAGTTATTGGTTTGCCACATAGCTTAGTATTTACATTAATTAACTTAGCAGTTTCAGCATTTGCTTTAACATCACTTGATTCAGTAGCAAGAGTTGGTCGTCTTTCATTCCAGGAATTCTTCTTAGATGAAGGAGTAACAGAAGAAAATATGACACCATTCCAGAAGGTAGTAACAAACAAATATTTTGCAACAATCATTACATTGGTACTTTCATTCTTACTTGCAAAAGTTGGTTATGCAGAAATTTGGCCATTATTTGGTTCAGCAAACCAGTTATTATCAGTTCTTGCTTTAGTAGCATGTGCAGTATTCTTGAAGAAAACAAAACGTCAGGGTTGGATGTTATGGGTACCTATGTTCTTCATGATGGCAGTAACATTTACAGCTCTTGGAATGACAATTTACAAATTAGGTGGCGCATTCCTTTCAACAGGATTAACACTTGGAAACACATTGCAGTTAATCTTTGCAATTTTACTTTTAATCCTTGGTGTAATCGTTGCAGTACAGGGTGTTAAGAAATTATTCGAAAAGAATACAGAAAAAGCAGTTGCATAGGGCAACAGTTATAATTAAATAAAATAATAAGCGAAAGCGTAAATTCTATACCATTTTCAAAATTTTAAAATAGCTTGATTTTGGAAAGGTATAAAGAATTTACGCTTTTTCTATTCAAAATATTAACTGCAAATAATTTGGCATGTAAATTGAATTTATTGACATAAAAAATACACATTGTTAGAATAATTATCAGAAAAAAACCTATATAAGGGTTTACATAAATACGCTTAAAAATCTAAAAATACAGGAGAAAAATAATGAAAAATATTAAAAAAATTGCAGTTTTAACAAGTGGTGGAGACGCACCGGGAATGAACTCAGCTGTTAGGGCGGTTGTGTTTAGTGCATTTCATCATAATATAGAAGTTGTGGGAATTTACAGAGGATATGAAGGGTTAATTGATTGGGAGACAAAAGACCTTACATTAGATGATGTGAGAAATATTAATAGTCAGGGAGGAACTTTTCTTTTAACAAGTAGAAGTGAAAGATTTCTTGAAACAAAATATAGAGAACAGGCAGCAGAAAATCTTAGAGCAAACAATGTAGATGTGTTAGTTGCAATCGGAGGGGATGGAACTCTTAGAGGCGCAATTGATTTTAAAGAACAGGGTGTCAATGTTGTGTGCATCCCTGGAACAATCGACAGAGATATTTCATGTAGCGAATACACATTAGGTTTTGATACAGCTGCAAATACTGCTACAGAGGCAATTGATAAGATAAGAGATTCTTCAATTTCCCATGGAAGATGTAGTGTTGTTGAGGTAATGGGTAGAAAAAGAGGTTACATTGCTTTATGGGCAGGGATGGCAACATCTGCAGAGGCTATCGTACTTCCTGAAAAATGGAATGGTAATTATGACACAATTACTGATGCAATAAAACAGCGACACGCAGAGGGAAGAAACAGCTACTTGGTAGTAGTCGCAGAGGGAGTTACTGATGCACCAAAACTGGCAGAAATAATTTGCGAGAAAACAGGCATAGAATCAAGAGTATCTGTGTTAGGCTACATACAGCGTGGTGGCAATCCAACAGCAAAGGACAGAATGTATGGTTCATTAATGGGTGCTTATGCTGTTGAAATTTTAACTCAAGGAAAACAAAATCGAATTGTTGCAATTAAAAATGACAAGCTTATTGATTATGATACAGCAGAAGCAATAAACATTCATAATAATATGTTAGATTCATTCCAATACGAATTGAGCTTGATGCTGTCAGATTAAAAATAGAAAAAATCTACGTTTCTAGTAAAGAAATGTAGATTTTTTTGTTTTGTAACTATATGGTTTTTTAAAAGTAACTGCTAGTTTGCAAAAGTAGTAGCATGGAAAAACTAGCAGTTTAAATTGCAATTAAATTTTGAAATTTTTAGTTATATGTACTATTTATGGGACACCACATTTGGTACAATGGTAACAGAAGCAGTAAGGTACAGCATATCTGTACTTAATAAAGATTAAATTTAACAGAAAAAATGAGGAAATATAACAATGAGAGAAAAAGCATCATAATTGACACAGGCAAATAGGATATAAATATTACAGAAAATAACCTGTAAGGAATGCTTACATAAAATTGAATGAAACGAAAGACAAGTTATAAAGAGTGTAAATGGGAGGTTATTATGTATCTTGAAACTTTTAAATTGCCAATAAATCAGGAAGAGAAAATTATTCAAAGTTGCGAGTCTAGACATAAATATATAGATAATATATATCCTTGTGGGATAATGAGTGAAAATCTGTTTAGTGAGATAAATTTCGCAGGCGTAACAATTTTATATGGAGGGAATGGTTCGGGCAAGAGTACAGTGTTGAATTTAATAGCAGAGAAACTTCGGTTAAACAGAGTTTCACCTTACAATTCGAGTGATATGTTTAATGCATATGTAGTAGCATGTAAATATAAAATGGCTTATGATGATGAAGGTTTTGAACAAAGAGTTCCAAATGGAAGTAGAATTATAACAAGCGACGATATTTTTGATTACATGCTTACTGTCAGAACAAATAATGAAGAAATTAGAGAAAAGGAAGCTATGGCAGATGACAAATGGCCGGATTTGAAATTTAGTGATACCATAAAATTGAAAGGAATGGAAGATTATGAAGCATTAAGGTTACAACTTTTGGCAAAGCGGAAGAATATTTCTCGAAGGGGCTTTATCCGAAAAACAGCAGGGAAAGAGGTAAAGCTTAATAGTAATGGAGAGACGGCATATGAATATTTTGATACAAAGCTTAAAAATGACACGCTATATTGTCTTGATGAACCAGAAAACAGTCTTTCACCAAAAATGCAAATAGAATTGGTAAAATTACTTGAAACTTTGTCTCACTATTGTGGTTGCCAGTTTATAATTGCAACACATTCTCCCTTTATTTTGGCTTTACAGGGTGCAAGAATATATGATTTAGATGAAACACCAGTAGATATAAAGAATTGGTGGGAACTTGAAAACACAAGGACTTATTACGAGTTTTTCAAAAAGAATGTGAAATATTTTGAGAGATAAATTAATAGTAGGAGAAGTGGACTATGAATAATAATTGGAGATTTTGTGTTGTAGGAAATGTTACTAAACAACATAAAGGAGAAGATGGAAAAACATATTATGGAACTAAAGCTTTTAAAGGCGGAACAAAAATATACATTTATAGTACATATTGGTATGAAGGAAAGAAAGATATTGCTGTAATTGCCCTAAATCGTTTTGGAAGATTTATATTTGAGTCAGTACCTGTTGATTTGATAGAGAATGTTAGAGTAAAAACTGTGTTTGAACCAAAAGTTTTAGAATTGATGGAAGCTGATGAAGTATGTGAAGGTATGGAGTGGCTGGGAAGAACCAAAGCAGATAAAAGGAGAGCTGAACAATTTGTAGAAATGTGGAACAGAGAAATTATTTCTAATAATAACAATAAGTAATGAACGGAGACTAGATATGAAACAAAAATATAAAGATCTTATAAAATCCATAAGAAATACTATATATAAAAACAAAATCGATTGGGATATATGTGAATCGTATGTTAAGAAGTTATCACCAGTCATAAATGAGCAACTAGATGATGAGTGTATATTGTCAGATTTTATGTATGATTTTTCTAGAGGTGATAGGTTGCTTAAATTTGTCAGACTTTTTCTTGAAAATGGTTTTGATGTAAATGGCAATAACGGAAGAAATGGCGCGTTGTGTCTGCATGAATTATGTTGGTCAACTTACGATGAGTATATTTTGCAAATCGCTGAAGTATTACTTGATAAAGGTGCTGATAGCACATTGCCATACGATGAAAATGAAGAAAGTAAGGCTGGAGTACTTAATACAATAGCGGCCAAGATGTCTTATTGGACTATTGGTTCATGTGAAACAGCAAATTTATTTACAGCATATTACAAGATGATAGAGCGACAGCAGCAAAATAAAGTTTACCATGGCATCAGAGCATTTAGAGAAGCTGTTGGCTTAAAGATTACAAAAGTTGAGAAAATCGCTATTGATGAAGATTTATTTGAAGACAATATGTTTGAAGGTTTGATTTTTTGGAGTGGCAATACACCTATAGTAGCATTCAAACAACCGGAATTATACATTTATCCACAGGTACTTGAGGAAACAAAGAAAAGAGTTGATGTATCTGATGAGTTTGCTCAAATATTAGGTTCAAAAATAAAAGGATTACAATATACTTGCGCCCATTCTGCAAGACTAAATTTTGATAATGGAAAAACAGTAATGCTTTGTAATAATTATTTGATGGATGGCAAGAACAAAAGTGTTTCGCGATATAAAATTATTGATTCAAATTCAGAACATAAAATTTCCGTTGGTGACAAGATTAAAAATTTATATTTTCGTGACGATATGTCTTATTCAAATTATAATAAAAAATATATAGCAGAAGAGTGCTTTGTGCAGTTGGACAAAGGCAATATTTTTCACTTATATCCAAAAGTAACTCATAAAAAAGCAAGCTTAAGGAATGAGGAATATGACTTCAATATGTGCGATAGATTGTGTAAACGAATCAAATTAGATAATTTGGTTGTTAATCATATAGAAATGAAGCAGAAAGCCTGTTACTGGATGGAATTAAGAAATGAAGAAACCTACGTGTATATAATTCCTAGTGGTATGTGGGAAGGTGAAACAGAAATGCACATTTTAGTGTATGAAGAAAAAACAGAGAATCCAACATGCTGTGAAGAGAAAAAGTTAAAATCAATATTTAGTGAATATAAATATATTACTATCTAATATGTATTATTTTGTGGCGTATAAATATAATTTAGTAGTTGTATTCTGCGATGCTATAAAAATAGAGTATATTTGAAAAAATAATTATAATTGAACTTTATACAAAATAAAATATTCAAACAGAATGTTGCAAAAAAACATATAAATGATATAATTATATTATAAGAGATATTTTACAATATTTTCTATGTTTGAGTGTAGTATGGATGAAAAACAGATAAAGCAAGTTTATGATATAGCGTCTATGGAAAGCTGTAGTATAGATTTTGATGTGGGAAAAAAGAGGTGAGTTATATGTACGAGACTATGGAAATTGCAAAATATATTATAACCAAATGTTCTAGAGAGAATGAACCGCTAAGTAATTTACAATTACAGAAAATTATGTATTATGTACAACGCGATTTCTTGCAGAACACAGGATATCCCATCTTTTATGATGATTTTTATGCATGGAAATTTGGACCTGTATTAGAAGATGTATATTATAATTATTGTAATAGAGGTGCCTCCAAAATTCAGGAAGAGTATAATATTATAAATATTGAAAAAGCAGCACAAAAAAGAATTGATAATGTTGTTATTGAAAAAAGAAAATTAAATCCTTGGGATATGGTTGAAGAGACTCATAAACAAGGCGGAGCATGGGAATATGTGTATAATTATGGGAAAGGTTTGGGAGAAAAGATTGATAAACAATTGATAAAAGATAGGGGATAAATATGGCAAATACAAACATATTGAAAGAATATGAAAAAAGAAGCAAAACGTTAGCTAAATTAATAGAAGAGTTGGCACAAGACAATGAACAGAATGTTTTGAAGACAAAAGCCAGCAAAAATGATTACTATATGAAATTGGATGGAATATATAGAAATTTAAGCGATGGGACAGAGTTTAGACATTCATATTCAGATATTTTTATTATATTATCTTCAATTGACAATAAATAAGATGGAGGGTCAATTGATATTGTAGCAGAAAACATATATGGACTTTACCAATATGCGATTACAAAAACAAATACTGTGTTATCCAAAAAAATACAAAAATTGTATGATCATGTAAATTTAGATGTTGCTAGAATTAATTATGTCAAAGCAATTGATAAGAGATATATGGTAAGTGGGAAGAAAATAAATGTTTCGTTAAAAGATACAGAAGCAAAGCTTAATTCAACAAAAGAAGAGTTAGATGAGTATGTAGAAAAAGTAGATAATGCACAAAAGGAATCAATCACTATTTTAGGTATTTTTTCAGCAGTTATATTAGCATTTATAGGTGGAATGACATTTACATCATCTGTTTTGTCTAATATTAATAGCATGTCTATATATAGATTACTGATGTTGTCAATTATAATAGGATTTGTTTTTATTAATTCAGTTTGGATTCTACTGGATTATATAAAACATATTAATAGAAAAATGAGTGGAAGAGGTTGGTCTTTGATTCTGACAAATGTAATTTTAATTGTAGCTTTTGTGTTAACGTGTTTTGCGTATGGTAACAATTGGTTGGATAGAGAAAATAATATGACTGAAATAAAAAATCAAGTTCAGGTTACAACAAATTTGAAATAGAATCACATAAAAATAAGGAGCGTCAGCTCCTTATTTTTATGTGAAGAGACTGTGAAATTCTCTAACTCCGCAACTCCCTAGGAGTTAGGTTATATTTTTGCTTAAAGAGCCTATTAAAATATGAAATATTATTAAACCCACATCTCCCGGCTACTTCCAGAATGCTTAAATCGCTTTCGCTTAAAAGTTTTTTTGCCTGAATTAACCGATAGTCATTTAAGTATTTAGTGAAGCTTGTGTGCAGATGTTCCTTAAAAAAGCGCATAAAGTGAGATGGGCTGTAATTACAAAAATCAGCAACTTCTTTAAGTTTAATATCTTCATAATAATGTTCATGAATATAAGAAATAATTTCCTTAACCTTCTCTTCAGATTTCTTATTATCTTTAGATTCGGCAGCTTTCATGTTTTGAATAAGAATATAAAAAAGTTTAAATAAATTGCTTTTTATCATAATCTGAAAACCAAAATCTCTTTTTTCACTTAATGAATCCATATTTTTTATAATGTTAGAAAAATCATCATAAAAAGAAAGTTTCGGTGTAATAAAATTTTGGATATTAATTTCACCTCTAAATAAAGGCTCAAAAAATTTTGAATTTATAATATCTTCTTTTGCAGAAAACAGAAGTTCTTTCTTAAAAATAATATTCTCATATTCCATACGTTCTCCTGAAATTTCACGTATAGAGTGTAGGTGCCCCGGGAGTACAATAATGGTATTGCCGGCTTCAACTTCATATTCAATAAAATCTAAAGTGACAAGTCCCTTTCCTTTTTGGATAACAATTAACTCAATTTCTTCATGCCAGTGAATTGGCACAGATGGAAAATCAAGCGGAATTGTACAAAGGTAAGTGTTGTATGGAAACTCATCTGTGGTATGTGATTTTTGCTCTTTATAAGTTTGAAACTCTATTGTATTCATAAAAACTCCTAATTGAAACCAGTATTTATGGAAATAATATATTGATGATAGTATTGTACAATAAAATGAGATAATATTGCAAGAATACACTAAAAAATGATGATATATTACTAATAACAAAAGACTGATACAGTAAAGCCAGCAGGTAAAACAATAACGTAACTATTAACGCCGGTAGGTAAAACAACAACGTAACTATTGACACCTTTTATGGTAGTGCATAAACAAATCTTATAATGCATTTTAATTAAAAGGCTTTTTAAGGAAAGGGTTTTATATATGAATATTAAAGAAAGATTACAGCAGCAGTTAGGAAAAGAAATTTCACAAAGTAGTAACAGCGAAATTTATAATGGACTTTTAAACATTACACAGCAGTTAGCAGATGAAAAAGAAAGCAACGAAGGAATGAAAAAAGTTTACTATATTTCAGCAGAATTTCTTATTGGAAAATTGCTTTCAAACAACATGATTAATCTTGGCATTTACAATGAAGTAAAAGAAATGTTAGCACAGGCAGGAAAGAACATTTCAGAAATTGAAGAAATAGAAGTTGAGCCATCACTTGGTAATGGTGGTCTTGGAAGACTTGCAGCCTGCTTCTTAGATTCAATTGCAACATTAGGCCTTCCGGGCTCAGGTATTGGAATTAATTATCATTTAGGATTATTTAAACAGGTTTTTGAAAACAATATGCAGAAAGAAACACCTAATCCTTGGATTGGTGAAAATACATGGCTCAAGAAGACAGACGTAACATATCCAGTTCAGTTTAAGGATTTTACAGTTACATCAAGAATGTACGAAATCTCAGTTACAGGTTATGAGAATAGAACTAACAAGTTAGAATTATTTGACATTGATACAGTAGATGAAAATATTGTAGGTGATGGAATTGACTTTGATAAAAATGACATAGCTAAGAACCTTACATTATTTTTATATCCTGATGACAGCGACGAGGCAGGAAGAAAATTAAGAATTTACCAGCAGTATTTTATGGTAAGTAATGGAGCAAGACTTATAATTGATGAGTGCAAGGCAAAAGGAAGCAATTTATATGACCTTTATGATTATGCAGTAATCCAAATAAATGATACTCATCCAACAATGGTAATTCCTGAATTAATTCGTTTGTTAGTTCAGGAAGGTATGTCAATAGATGATGCAATTAATGTGGTAAAGAAAACATGTGCATACACAAACCATACTATTTTGTCAGAAGCTTTGGAAAAGTGGCCAATTAGTTATTTACAGGAAGTTGTTCCGCAGTTAGTACCAATTATTGAAATTTTAGATGATAAAGTAAGAAGACAGTTTGATGATGAAAGTGTTGTTATTATAGATAAAAATGATACTGTACACATGGCTCACATCGATATTCATTATGGATTTAGTGTAAATGGTGTGGCAGCACTTCACACTGAAATTTTAAAGAATTCAGAACTTAATAACTTCTACAAAATTTATCCTGAGAAGTTTAATAACAAAACAAACGGAATTACATTTAGAAGATGGCTTCTTCATTGTAACAGTGAATTATCAGACCAGATTCAGGCATGGATAGGTGATGGATTTAAGAAGGATGCAATGGAACTTAAGAAACTTGAAAGCCTTATGGATAATCAGGATGCTTTAAACAAATTGCTTGAAATTAAGGCTGATAATAAGAATAAGTTGAAAAAATATTTAGCTGACACACAGGGAATTAATTTAAATGAAAATTCAATTTTTGATATTCAAATTAAACGTTTACATGAATATAAACGTCAGCAGATGAATGCTTTATATGTTATTCACAAATATTTAGAAATAAAGAAAGGTAACAAACCTGAAACTCCAATTACAGTAATTTTTGGCGCAAAGGCTGCCCCTGCTTACATTATTGCTAAGGATATTATTCATTTGATTTTATGTTTACAGAAAATCGTAAACAATGATCCGGAAGTTAGCCCTTACTTAAATGTAGTAATGGTTGAAAATTATAATGTAACATTAGCAGAAAAACTTATTCCTGCCTGTGATATTTCAGAACAGATTTCATTAGCATCAAAAGAAGCAAGCGGTACAGGAAACATGAAGTTTATGCTTAATGGAGCAGTAACTTTAGGAACTGAAGATGGCGCAAATGTAGAAATTCACCAATTTGTAGGAGATGACAACATTTACATTTTTGGTGAATCAAGCGATGAAGTAATCGAACATTATGCTAAGTCTGATTATGTTTCAAGAAATTATTACAAAAGCAACGAAAAAATAAAAGAAGCTGTTGATTTTATTACAAGCGATGAAATGTTAAAGGTTGGTAATAGAGAAAATCTTGAAAGATTAAAAAATGAACTATTAAACAAAGACTGGTTTATGACATTTCCTGATTTTGACCAGTATGTTGAAACAAAAGAAAAAGCTTATGCAGAATACAACAATAGAATGGAATGGGCTAAGAAAATGCTTGTAAATATTGCAAATGCAGGATTCTTCTCATCAGATAGGACTGTTGAACAGTACAATGAAGATATTTGGAAATTAAAATAAGTTAAAAATTATATAATTTAAGAAAAAATACGATGCAATAAATTTGTTGCATCGTATTTTTATTGTCATTTTTTATTTAGATTTTTTTATTAGCTGTAATGTTAGTATGCAAACATAAACGCCTATTATCATAAATGGCAAAAATGTTATAGTTTGAAATACTTCGAAGCCAACAACCGCAGCTACAATCTGAAGCACTATGGCTACAATAGTATCAATATAACTAGATGCCTCTAAAATCCATATTACATTTAATCCGACTACAATGCCTAAAACCAGCATAATAATTGAACACCATACAAATTGATATGTAGCATTATATGTAGTGCTTACCTTGGCCTCTACCATATAGTTTAATTTCTGAGCAATTATTACTGCTATTGCTAAAATCAAACTTGATAAAATAGTTTTGAATTTCATAGCTTTCCTCCTTTTTCAATAACTCAATATTTGTATAAGTTTAAAAAATTAAACTGTATTAACCATATCGCTATATGCTTATATGGTCAAGAATAAACTGACAAATGTAAAAAAAACGACATAAATCTGATTGTGGATGCATTAAGAAGGTAATCAATTCCCTTCTGGAATTGGTTAAAAAATAAGAATATATAAATTACATGTCTCATATACTTAAAAAGTGTAACCATAATAGTTTATAAAATAATGTTAAAGGGTTTTAACTTCATAAGATTGCTTATAAGGTTCATAAAAAGATTTAAAAAGGTGTAAATTTTAATAGTCGAAGATTTTACACCTTTTTGTAAGATTTACATCTGTTTAAAAACTATTTTAAATGATACTATTTGGTTATCACACAAAGGGATGAAAAATTTTTAAAGAAAGAGGAGGAGAATTAGTATGAGAAAAAAATTTTTATCAACTGTGCTTGCGTTGACTATGGTTGTTACTATGGCTGTTGGATGTGGAAAGAGTGCAGACACAAACAGTAGTGCAAAGAAGGGAGACGACAAGGTTACTCTCAAGGTGTTCACAAATCTTCCAGACAGAAAGAATGGTCAGGGTCTTGTTGAACAGCAGATTATTGATGAGTATATGAAGGAAAACAAAAACGTAACTATTAAGGTTGAAGCTTTAGATGAGGAAGCTTACAAAACAAAGTTCAAGGCTTATTCAATGGAAGGTATGCCGGATGTTGTTAGTATTTGGGGACAGCCTTCATTCTTAGATGAAGTTCTTGATGCAGGAGTTTTAGCTGAGTTAAATGAAGATGACTACAAAGATTACGGATTCATTTCAGGTTCATTAGATGGCTTTAAGAAAGATGGAAAATTATATGGTCTTCCAAGAAACACAGACGTTGCAGGTTTCTATTATAATGAAAAAATGTTTAAGGAAAATGGATGGACAGTTCCAAAGACATATGATGAATTGTTAGAACTTGCTAAGAAGATTAATGATAAGGGAATTATTCCTCTTGCAATGGATGGTGGAGATGGATGGCCAATGGCTGTTTACCTTTCAGACATTCTTTACAAATTAACAGGTTCTGATTATTCAAGTACTGTTTCAGATGCAATTAAGAAGGGTGACTTCTCAGATGCAAATATTAAGAAGGCTACAGAAATTTTAAAGCAGACAGCAGATGCTAAGATGTTCCAGAAGGGATATGACTCACAGGATTACGGAACAGCGCAAAACCTTTTCACAAACGGACAGGCAGCTATGTTCTACATGGGTAGTTGGGAAGCTTCAATGGCATTAAATGAAGACATTCCTAAGGAAATTAGAGAAAACATCAGAGTATTTACAATGCCAATAATTGACGGTGGCAAAGGAAAAGCTACAGACATTGCAGCTTGGAATGGTGGTGGATACGCAGTATCTTCAAAATCAGAACACAAAGAAGAAGCTATTAAATTCTTAAATTATATGTATCAGCCAGATAAACTTTCAAAGTATGGTTGGGAAAACGGAGTTGGAATGTCAGCTCAGGATCAGTCAGCATACATGACAGGAAAAGAAACAAAATTACAGATGCAGTTTGTTGATGCAGTAAACAATGCAACAAGCTTATCAGGAACACCTATTAACGATTGCGGTCCTTCAACATTTAAGACAAGTATTGAAAGCGAAATTCAGAGCGTTTCAAATGGAAGCAAGAGTGTTGATGACTTCTTAAAGATAATTGGCGATTCATGTAAATAAAAAAGAAACATAAATAATTATTGAAAATCTACATATGACCGCCAGAGAATTATCCCTGACGGTCATATCTATCTAAAAAGATAGGGGAAGGAGAATGAGGTGAAGAAATTATATGGTAATAAACTTGTAATTTTAAGCTTAGTATTGCCAGGGCTGTTATTATTTGTTTTTGCAATATTAGCACCTATATGTTTAAGTGTGTACTATGGTTTTACAGACTATTCAGGAATGGGAACAGCAGATTTTATCGGCTTGGCAAATTATAAAGAATTATTGCATGATAAGGCATTTGCAATATCACTTAGAAACTCTTTGTTATTAGCAATTGGTTTTATCTGCATACAGCATCCACTTGCCATGATTGTAGCAGCAGTATTAGATAAACTTGGAGGAAAAGGGGAAAATTTCTTTAGATGCGTTTACTTCATTCCAAATGTAATTTCTGTTGCGGTAATTGCTTACCTTTGGAAATTTATTTACAATCCTGACTTTGGGTTATTAAACAACATAATTAAAGCATTTGGCGGAAAAGGTGACATAAACTGGTTCGGCACGGACACAGCTATTTGGTCAGTGCTTATAGTATTAATCTGGCATGGATTTGGTTGGGGAATGTTAATTTACTACACAGGAATTAAAAACATTGATCCTACTTTATATGAAGCAGCCGCTATTGATGGAGCTTCACAAACACAGACATTTTTAAGAATAACACTTCCATTAATGAAGCCGGTTATTCAGGTAAACGTAACAATGGCGGTTATTTCAGCTTTAAAACAGATGGAAACAGTATATTTGTTGACAAACGGTGGACCTGGAAACAGCACACAGTTTGCTGCAAACTATTTATACCAGCAGGCGTTTAAAGCTTTCAAATACGGATATGGTAATGCCATTGGTGTTGTATTCATTATTATCTGTTTAATAGTTACAGTGCTTTTGAATAAAGTATTTGAAGACAAAGATGTTGCAAAGTTAAAAAGACAACAAAGACAGAGAATAAGAAAGGTAAGGGAGGTATAGTATGAAGACAGCAGGAAAGAAACAGAAAAAAATCACAAAACCTATTTTGTGGATTGTGCTGATTATAATAGCAATTATACAGATATTCCCTCTTATCTGGCTTATAGATTTTTCATTGGCGAGCAGCAATGAAATGTTTACAAGTGGACTTTTAATCATACCGAAAAAAATACAATGGGGAAATTATGTAAAAGCTTTTGTAGATGGACACTTCCTATTATATTTCAAAAATAGTATACTTATAAATGTGCTTGCGGTAGTAATAGTAGTTTTAGTATCCATAATGACAGCATTCGCCTGTAGAAGAATGCGCTGGAGACTTAGCGGTTTTACTAAAACATTATTATTAATGGGAATGATGATTCCTATTCACGCAACACTGCTTCCAAACTATAAGATATATAGTCAGTTGGGATTAACCGATACTATTTGGGCATTGCTTATTCCTTATGTAGCATTCTCATTGCCACAGGGATTATTCTTAATGACAAGTTTTATTGACCAGATACCATTAGAATTAGAAGAAGCCGCTATTATGGACGGTTGTGGTATTTACAGAATTATTTTTAGAATAATAACACCTATGTTAAAACCATCAATTGCAACAGTTGCGATTATGGCATTCCTTAACAACTGGAATGAATTCATGATGGCTAGTACATATTTAAGTTCACCAAAATGGAAAACACTTCCATTCTCGGTGTTAGAATTTACAGGGCAGTATTCTTCTAACTATGCTGTACAGTTTGCGGTTATGGCATTAACAGCAGCGCCGGCAGTAATTGTCTATATTATCTTAAATAAGCATATCACAAAGGGTGTAGCTATGGGAGCCGTTAAGGGTTAAAGATATTATAATAATGTTCCGATGAACGTTAAGCTATCTAAAGTCTAAAATTTTAGATGATATAGCGAGGGAAGAAACAATATGAAAAGATTAAAGCAGTGGGTCAGCAAACTAAGTGTAAAGAAAAAGTTGATTTTTTATGGGTATTTAATTATAACCCCTGTTTTAGTAGCAGTATGTATTGTACTTGTAATTTACAATTACAATAATCAAATTAACAAAGTATTAGAAAAAGACATATCAGGCATTAATACACTATCGGAAAGTATTAATGTGTTACAAACGGAAATAAAAGATTTCTCAACGTATATATGCATTAATGGCGATATTAATGCACTCCTAAAGACTACTGATTGTAGTAGCAAAAATCAAAATGCAAAGTTGTGGCTTGAAGAGGCACCGATGCAGATAATTCAGGACATGATGGCTATAAAAGGAAACATTCGTACAGTAGCTATCTATCCTGAAAATGGGATAAGATCATATTTAAGATGTATGGATGGAAGTTCATATATTGCTAACAAAAAGACAGTACAAAGTACAAAAAGATATAAAGATGTTTTTACAAAATGTGAAAACGGTATGATGTGGAAAAGTGTCAGCAAAGGTTACGGAGATACTTTTTCAACCAATCGTTCAGATAAGATCGTATTGTATAGAAAAATAGTGGATCTTGCTCATAATAAAAATTTAGGTTACCTTGTTATTGGTACTAATAAGGAGCCTTTCACCAGACTATGCGAAAGCATAGTTGATGGTGATGAAACAGGTATTGTGGTCATTGACAAAAACGGTGGTGAAATAGCCGGTGCCGGAAAAATCAATAAAGATGTACACAAATATCTATTAAGCAAGAAATTTGTTAATCAGAAATACAATACTAGAGAAGAACATTTTTCATACAGGAATTATGAAATAATATGTAGTCAAATGGGATTAAACTCAAGTATTATCTGTAAGGTAGTTCCAAAGTATAGCATGCAGATGCAGGCTTATGACATAGCATACATGCCTATTTTACTTTTAGTTGGAATGCTTGCAGGTCTATTGCCATTGTTGGTGATTATTTCTAATATTTTCACAAAGCCTTTAAGACAGGTGAGTGAAGCCATTAGAAAATTTGCCAAAGGTGATTTTAATCAGCAGGTGGAAGTATCTACAAGTGATGAAATCGGTGAAGTGGCAAGGTGTTTTAACAAAATGGTTGGAGATATAGAAAAATTAATTAACGAAAACTATGTAATAACTCTGAAAGAAAAAGAAAGTGAGTTAGCAGCACTACAATCTCAAATCAACCCCCATTTTTTGTATAACACATTGGATTCATTGTATTGGCAGGCAACGGAAGCCGGAGATGATGATATAGCAGAAAGCGTTTACGCATTGTCCCAGTTGTTCAAATTGGTTTTAAGCAAAGGACAAGGTGTAATAACTGTAGGTCAGGAAATAGAACTGGTAGCCAGATATTTGCAAATTCAAAAAATGAGATTTTCAAAGCGACTAAATTATAACATTAGTGTTGATGAAAACATTAATAAAGCAAAAATTCCAAAGCTTATTATTCAGCCTTTTGTTGAAAATGCAATTGTACATGGTTTTGAAAATGTAAGTAAACCATGTGAATTAAATCTTTCAGGAAAAAGAGAAGGAGAATTCTTACATTTTGAAATAGAAGATACGGGAATTGGAATGAGCAAGGACCAGATACAGGAAATCTGGAAACAGGAAACAGACAAATATGCAAAGCAAAGAATTGGTCGATATGCTATTAAAAACATAAAAGAGAGACTTGAATTAAAATATGGAGATAATTTTAAATTAGAAATTAATAGTAAAATCGGAGTTGGAACAACGGTAATTTTGATATTGCCTTATGAAGGGGAGGAAGTATAGTGTCAGTAAAATTATTAGTAGCTGATGATGAAGATACAATAAGACGAGGAGTTGTAAAATACTTACAGTTGCACACAGACAGGTTTGACAAAATATATGAGGCAGAAAACGGACAGGAAGCTATAGACGCTGTATTAAAGTTTCAGCCGGATATGATTTTGTTAGATGTGCAGATGCCATTAAAAAACGGAATTGAAGTAATGAAAGAAGCTATAAAGGCAGGACTTAATCCAGTAATTATAATACTAAGTGGATATGATGAATTTAAGTATGCACAGCAGGCATTAAAGTATGGAGCAAAAGAATATTTGCTTAAACCTACAAGAGCAACAGACATCTTAGAGTGTCTTAACAGATTGGCAGATAAGTATATTGGAAAAGAAGAAAAAATTAAGATAACCGGAGAAGGGAAGCAGACAAATCATTTAGTAAATCAGGCTTTTGAATATATTGCTGAAAACTATGCTGAAAATTTATCGCTTGCAGAAGTGGCAGAACAGCTTGGAATATCAGGAGGATATTTGTCATCTTTATTTAATCAGAACGTACATTGTGGTTTCGTGGATTATATCAATACTGTTCGTGTGGACAGGGCATGTTGCTATTTGGAACAGGATTATTTGAAAACATATGAGATTGCATACAAAGTTGGATTTAATGATGAAAAATATTTCTCAAAAGTCTTTAAGAAAATAAAAGGTGTTTCCCCAAAGCAGTATAGAATTGGCAAAAGAGAGGGGCTTGTATAGAAATTAAGATAACGGAACGGAGATAATTATGAAATTAAATTTAATAACAACTACATATAAGGATAATGTAAAGAAAACAGTAAATGAAAATATTACTTTTATTAAAGATGATGAAAGGGAAAATGAATTAATTAACTTATATCCTGAAGTTGAGTACCAACAGGTAGAAGGATTCGGTGGAGCTTTAACAGATTCAGCAGGATATGTTTATTCATTAATGGATGATGAACAGAAGAAAGAAATGATATTAAACTATTTTGGAAAAGATAACATGAAATATGATTTAGTTCGAATTCCAATTGACAGTTGTGATTTCTCTTTGGAGCATTACGAGGCTGATTCAGATGAAGCAGATGAGAACTTTAATAAGTTCTCCTTTGAGAGGGTAGAAAAATATATTATACCGCTGTTAGATGATGTGGAAGAGAAGTATGAAGAAAAGATTGAAATTATGTTATCACCATGGAGCCCACCGGTTTATATGAAAACAAATGGAGACAGAAATTATGGTGGCAAGCTAAAAAAGGAATATACAAAACGTTGGGCAGATTATATTTGCAGATACATTGAAGAGTACAGAAGCAGAGGCTATAAAGTAACAAAGCTTACAATGCAAAATGAACCTAAGGCTGTCCAAACCTGGGACTCATGTATATATACAGCGCAGGAGCAGAAAGAATTTTTGAAAAAATATATGTGGCCGGCATTAGTGGAACATAAGTTAGATGATATTGAAATCTATATTTGGGATCATAATAAAGAGCGAGCTTTTGAATGGGCTAATACAATTATTGATGAAGAAACAGACCATATGGTTGCTGGAATCGCGTTCCATTGGTACAGCGGTGATCATTTTGAAGCTTTGCAGATGATTAAAGAAAAGTTTCCAAATAAGAAGTTACTTTTATCCGAGGCTTGTATTGAATACAGCAAATTTGCAGCAACAGATTATTTGAAAAATGCGCAAAAGTATGCTCATGATATTATAGGAAACTTCAATAATGGCATGAACACATTTTTAGACTGGAACATTGTGTTAGATGAAATAGGTGGACCAAATCACGTAGGGAATTTCTGTGACGCACCATATTTATATGACACAAAAAATAAGAAGTTAATTGAAAGTAATATATGTGGTCACTTGTGGCATTTTAGCCATTTTATTGAAAAAGGTGCAGTAAGAATTGGATTTACAAAATATACAGACAGGTTAGATGTTACTGCGTTTAAGAAAGATAATAAGATTGCAGTAGTAATGCTTAACAGAACAGAAGAAAAAATTCCTGCATACTTGAGATTAAATGGTTATTGCGCAGAAATGGAAGTGGAACCAAATGCAATTGCCACAGCAGTAATTGAAGAATAGAATAGTATAAGAAATATAGCTATAGTTACAGTATGAAAAAACTGTAGCTATATTTTTTGCGATAAGATAATACATAACATAATGAAAATTAAAAGAATAAGGGCTGCCAATTAGTGGCAGTCTTATTCCTTTAGTTTAAATTGATTTTTATGAAATTCAATCATACCTTCATCTCTCATCTTACAAAGCTCCTTAGACAAGGCACTTCTATCCAAATTAAGAAAATCAGCAAGCTGTTGCCTGTTAAATGGAATTGAAAATTCATTACTTTTGTTAATCATAACCTGTTGGGAAAAGTAGATTGAAAGTCTTTCCCGTATGGTTTTAGGTGCAGTACAAAAACTTCTATTTGATAAAATAATATTTTTGTTTGTAGCAATTAACAGAAGATTTTTTTGGATTTTAAACTGCCATGAGTAAGACTGATAAATTTCTTCCAGCAATACGTTCAAATTAAAAAATACAACAGTAGAATTTTCGGCAGCTACGGCATCTACTAACATAGGAGATTTTGTGTATCCGTATGATTCTGCAAAAGCCTGTCCTTTTTCAACAACACTAAGAATACTACGATTGCCCCACAAATCATTACTTTCAATAAAAACCTGTCCTTTTACTACAATTCCCATTCTTGAAACAACATCGCCGGTGTGAAAAATAATATTGCCTTTAGGAAAAAACTTTTCAGAAAAAGCCCCAAGATTGTTTAATTCCTGCAACTCGTCAATAGTGACATTTTTGAAAAATTTTAATTTTGATATATCGTTTAAAAATTTTAAATTAGATAATTTCATATAATAAATCCTTTTAAAAAAAGTTTAAAAAACGTGGTTATAACAACGTAAATAATAATTTCATTCTAATATAATAACCATTGTAAAGCAACAAATACATTAAAACAAAAATAAAAAGAACGCAAAACAAATTGCTTATGGAAATTCAAATTTGCGTAGGAGCTTGTGAGAAAAGTTTAATTGCAAAATAAGGATTAAAAATTACAAATTATATTAGGAGGTTGTAATGATTAGAAAGATTATACACATTGATGAGGAAAAATGTAATGGATGCGGAGCCTGTGCTACAGCCTGTCACGAAGGTGCAATTGGCATGGTTAATGGAAAGGCAAAACTGCTTAGAGATGATTACTGTGACGGATTGGGGGATTGCCTACCATCATGTCCAACAGGTGCCATAACATTTGTAGAGCGGGAGGCAAAGGCTTATGACCATGAGGCAGTTATGGAAAATATGAAGAAGAAAAAAACAGAACAGTCTGAAAACCAAAGTGGTTGCCCTGGTAGTAGAATGAAAGTTTTGAATCATAGTAATACAGAAAAAGTTCAATGTGAGAAACACAGTGGCTGTCCCGGAAGCAGAATGAGAGAATTGAACAATAATGAAAATAACGAAGAAATTGTCACTTCTTACGGAAAGCAACAGTCAAGACTAGGACAGTGGCCATGTCAGATTAAGCTGGTTCCTATTAATGCCCCATATTTTGACGGCGCAAAACTTTTAATCGCAGCGGATTGTACAGCCTATGCTTACGCTAACATTCATGAAGAGTTTATGAAAGGAAAAATAACTCTCATTGGCTGTCCGAAACTTGATGAGGTGGATTATAGCGAAAAGCTTACAGAGATAATTAAACAAAATAATATTCAGGAAGTAACCATTATTAGAATGGAGGTTCCATGTTGTGGTGGCTTGGAAATGGCTGCAAAAAATGCTCTTCAAAACAGTGGGAAATTCATTCCATGGAGAGTTGTAACAGTATCAATTAATGGAGAAATACTTGATTAAAATTTCTTAATGAAAACTTAAATCAGTTGCGTATAAAATTGTATGCACATAATAAAAATAAGAAAATTAAAAATCATATGTTAGTAATAAAAACAGGTAAATCTTAAATTGTGTAATGAGTTGATTGCATAATTTGAATTTAACTAAAAAAATAATAACTAATAAAAAGAAAATAATAAAAGTAAAAACAGGAGAATGAGAAAAATGAGTAATACAAAAACAAATTTAGAAAACCTAAATAGTATGTTCTGCTTTCAGTGTGAGCAGACAGCAGGGTGTAGTGGTTGCACAAAGAACATTGGGGTTTGCGGTAAAACAGCCAACACAGCCAACTTGCAGGACCAATTGACAGGTTCTTTGATTGGCTTGGCAAAGGCATGCGGCAATAATCAGAAAACAGAAAATACAGACAGAATTATTATCGAAGGTTTATTTACAACAGTTACAAATGTAAACTTTAATGACAATACTTTAGAGGAAATGATTGAAAAAGTTCATCAGGAAAAAGACAGAATTGTACCGGGATGTGCCACCTGTGTAGCCAGATGTGGAAATACAGATGATTACAATATGGAAGAATTATGGAATGCAGATGAAGACATTCGCTCATTAAAATCCCTTATATTGTTTGGAATTAGAGGTATGGCAGCATACGCATATCATGCATTAATGTTTGGAATGGAAGATAAGGAAGTAAACGACTTTTTCTACAGAGCTTTATCAGTAATAAGCTATGACTTAGAAGGGGACAAGTTGTTAGAAACAGTATTGAAAGTTGGAGAAGTTAATTTAAAATGTATGGAACTTTTGGACAAGGCAAATACAAGTGCATACGGTTCTCCGGTTCCTACAAAGGTACCGCTAACAATTGAAGCCGGTCCATTTATAATAATTTCAGGTCATGATTTAAAAGACTTAGAATTATTGCTTAAGCAGACTGAAGGCAAGGGAATAAATATTTATACTCATGGCGAAATGTTACCGGCACATGGTTATCCTGAACTTAAAAAGTACAGCCACTTAAAAGGAAACTTTGGTACAGCATGGCAGAACCAGCAGAAAGAGTTTGATAATGTACCGGGACCAATTTTATTTACAACCAACTGCCTTATGCCTGTTAAGGAAAGCTATAGGGACAGAGTGTTTACAACAGAGGTTGTGTCATATCCAGAAATGGTACACGTTGGTGAGGACAAAGATTTCACACCTGTAATTGAGAAGGCTCTGGAACTGGGTGGCTATAGTGAAGACCACAAAATGACAGGTATAAATGGCGGTGAATTCGTAACAACAGGATTTGCTCACAACACTGTTTTATCAGTTGCTGACAAGGTAATTGACGGTGTTAAGCAGGGTAAAATCAGTCACTTTTTCTTGGTAGGTGGTTGTGATGGTGCAAAAGTTGGTAGAAATTATTATACAGATTTTGTAAAACAAACACCTAAGGATTCAATTATTTTGACATTAGCTTGTGGAAAATACAGATTTAACGATTTAGATTTAGGTGACATAGATGGGCTACCAAGAATAATGGATATGGGTCAGTGTAATGATGCCTATTCTGCAATTAAGGTAGCAATAGCATTAGCAGAAGCTTTTGAATGTGATGTTAATGAATTGCCATTGTCAATGGTATTGTCATGGTATGAGCAAAAGGCAGTTTGTATCTTACTAACATTGCTTCATTTGGGTATAAAAGATATTTTTCTGGGACCAACATTGCCGGCATTTATTTCTCCTAACGTGTTGAAAATACTTGTAGACAATTACAATATATCACCAATTAGCACACCGGAAGAAGACTTAAAGAAAATTTTGGGATAAAAGTAAGTCAAATCGCAAATGTTGAAAATCAAAATCAGACAGAGCCGGAAAATGGTTAAAAAATAAATTTGTAATAATTGAAAGATAATTAAAAATAAAAGTACAACTATTTATGAAACATGATTTGCCAAGGAATGGCTGAACTCATAAATAGTTGTACTTTTTGTTTATTAAGCCTGTACTTTATCGCAAATATCTCTTGCAACAAATACACCGCTTGCTGAGGCATGTGAAAGTGAATGTGTAACACCACTGCCATCCCCAATAATGTATAAGCCGTCATATTTACTTTCAAGATGGTCGTTGATGTCTACTTCCATATTGTAGAATTTTACTTCAACACCATATAACAAAGTATCGTCATTTGCTGTACCGGGAGCAATTTTATCAAGGGCATAAATCATTTCAATAATACCATCTAAAATACGCTTTGGTAAAACCAAGCTAAGATCACCTGGAGTTGCAGCAAGAGTAGGAGTTACAAGACCTTCCTCAATTCTGTTTTCGGTACTTCTACGTCCTCTAACTAAATCACCGAAACGCTGAACAATTACTCCACCACCAAGCATGTTTGAAAGGCGGGCAATGCTTTCGCCATATCCGTTACTGTCCTTAAATGGCTCAGAGAAATGCTTTGCTACAAGTAAGGCAAAGTTAGTGTTTTCTGTTTGCATTTCTTCACCCTCGTAGCTGTGACCGTTTACAGTTACAATACCATTAGTGTTTTCATTAACAACAATACCATGTGGATTCATACAGAATGTACGAACATTATCTTCAAACTGCTGTGTACGGTAAACAATTTTACTTTCGTATAATTCATCTGTTAAATGAGAGAAAATAACAGCAGGAAGTTCCACACGAACACCGATATCTACACGATTTGACTTAGTTGGAATATCCATTTCATTACAAACATGTTCCATCCATTTACTTCCGCTACGGCCTACAGAAACAACACATTTTTCACTGTGGAAAGTTTCGTCTTTTGTATGAACTAAATATCCATCATCTAAATGCTCTATAGAGGTAACAGGAGTATCAAAATAGAAATCTGCTTTATCTTCAAGTTCTTTATAAATATTTTCCAAAACAATATAATTAATATCAGTTCCAAGATGACGTACTGATGCATCAAGAAGTTTTAATTTATTCTGCATGCAGATTTTCTTGAAACCTGTGCCGGCAGTTGAGTATAACTTAGTACCTTCACCGCCATATTTCATATTAATTTCATCTACATATTCCATTAATTCAATGGCGTGTTTTTTACCAATGTGCTCGTAAAGTGTACCACCAAAATCGTTGGTAATATTATACTTACCATCAGAGAAAGCACCGGCACCACCGAAACCACTCATAATTGAACAGCTTTTACACTGAATACAGTTAGGTATTTTGTCTCCGTCGATAGGGCATTTTCTTCCGGAGAGCTTGTGACCTGCTTCAAAAACTGCTATGGATAGGTTGGGCATTTTCTTTGACAACTCGTAAGTTGCAAAAATACCGCCGGGACCAGCACCAATAATAATTACATCATATTTCTTCATTAAAAATCCTCCTTATAATGTAACCAATTCTCGAAGAGAATTGATTACCTACTTGCGCACAAGCACTAAGGTATCCTCCCATTCTAAAAGAACGGGTCCCTCCTTAGTACAGGGCACAAAAAAACTGCTACAAATAGTTACACTAATAAAGAGATTATAGCAAACTATTTGAGGCAGTTAGTAGAAACGTTCAACCGTATTATGAACTTATATAATCCTATGACATAATAGCAAAATACTACTATTAAATCAACAGTTTTACGAAATAAGATTTATCGTTATTTATTTTTTATATGAATTTCAGGAATTGCAACTGAATCAAAACTAATTGATGTTTTTTTCTTTTTTGAATCTGTTGACTCATTACCTTCAACTGATTGTGAAGCCACTGATTTTTTTACAGTGTTTTCGTTATTTGTATCTGCATTTGCATTGTCCTTGTGAGTTCTGTGTAAGTGAACTTCAGGAATTGCTAAATTATCAAATGACAGGTTAATCTTTCCTTTGTTGTCGTTATCTTTTTTCATGACTTTTTCCTCCGATAAAATTAAACAAAATTAATAAAGAATGTAATAACTAAACTGTTAATAAAGTCTGCAAATAAACTTCCTATTAAAGGAATTAAAAGGTACGCCTTAATTGATGGAGCATATCTGTCGCAAATAGCCTGCATATTTGCCATGGCATTAGGTGTGGCACCCATACCGAACCCACATGTACCGGCAGATAAAACTGCTGCATCGTAATCTCTTCCCATAACATTGAAAACAACAAAGTATGTGAAAAAGAAAATAAGTACAAGCTGTGCACCTAAAAGAATAATTAAAGGTAGCGCAAGGTCAGCTAATTGCCATAACTTTAAAGTAATCATTGCTATACCTAAAAATAATGAAAGACAAATACCACCAAGGTCATTAATTTCACCCATATGAATTGTGAATTTTCCTGAGTATTCGCTTAAGTTTCTAATAAGAGCGGCAGCAAGCATTGCACCAATATAAATTGGGAATGTCATACCTGTTTTTGTGAGTAACCAAGAGAAAATAGTTCCAAGACCAACAGCTAAAATAGTTTGGAAAACTGCTGCGGCATACATGTTTGTATGTCTCTCATGCTTGATTTCGTCTTCAACTAACAGGCTGTCATCTTCTGTTGTAACTGTATTCATAAGGTTTTTCTTTTCAATAAGTTTTCTACCAATTGGACCACCAACCAAACTTCCGGCAATAAGACCGAATGTGGCAGCAGCTGTACAAATTGTTGTGGCACCTGAAATGTTGAAATCTTCAAGAACCGGTCCAAAGGCACCGGCAGTACCATGCCCACCAACCATTGGTATAGAACCTGTACACAAACCAATTAATGGATCAAGTCCTAATAATTTTGATACCCCAACGGCCAAACCGTTCTGAAAAATAATAAGTAAAACAACAAGTGCCAGGAAAATTATTAAAGACTTTCCGCCACTTTTTAAAACTTTTAAGTTTGCCTGAAAACCTACAGATGTAAAGAAAAATACCATGCAAACTTCTCTTAAAGTATCGTCAAATGAAAATTCTGCTAAACCTGTTGCATAACAGATGCAGGTGAATATTGCAAAAAGTAAACCACCTACAACCGGTGCAGGAATACAAAATTTTTCAAGAAAATCAATTTTGCTTTTTAAAAATTGTCCAAGTATCAACACTACAACTGCTATGGCAAGTGTCTGATACATATCTAACTGTATATTCATTTTATTCCAATATACTGTAATAACATTCATTATGAAAGTTATTTATCAATATACTTTTCCTTTCTTTTTAATTCTTGTCTTCTGAAGAAACTGTAATTCCTTTTTCCTTATAGTAAGCACAGGCTCCCGGATGGAAAGGAATTGTTATACCCTTTGTAGCATCGCTTTCGTTGAAATCCAAATCAGCCTGTAGTGAATACTGGAAATCTTTTGCGTGCTTAAAAAGAAGGGCTGTTAATTCTTTTACAGTGTCTTCTGACATGTCATCTCTGGCTAACAATACTGACTTAACACAAAGTGTTGAAACATCTTTGGTTTGGCCTGTATATGTATTGGCTGGAATAGTAAATGAATCATAAAATTTGTAAGATGCTTTTAGCTTCTTGGCACACTTGCTGTCAATATCAATAAAGCGGATACTGGCATGTTTTGCAAGCTCCTCAACAACAGTTGTCTGCACACCTGAAGTACAGAAGAAAGCATCTATCTCACCATCTTCTAATTGTTTTGCCGCATCTGTGTAATCAAGATTTTTTGTTTTTACTAAATTATTATCCCACAAACCGCTGGCTTTAAGAATTTGTGTGGCATTTAATTCCGTACCTGACTCAGAAGCACCGATACTTACTGTTTTGTCTTGTAAATCATCAAGGGTTTTAATTGAAGACTTATCAAGGACTACAATCTGGCAGGCTTCTTTGTACAGACCGGCAATTGCTGAATAGCCGTTGTATTTCTTGCCGTTAAATTCTGGTGTTCCATAGTAGGCATCATCAATTAAATCCATCTGTGAAATACCTACATCAATATAGTTTTTTGACAAAAGACGTAAGTTAGCTGCTGAACCGGCAGTAGTCTTAACGTCAAATTTTAGCTTGTCGTTTTCTTTTGTTGCAAGCTCCGTAAAAGCCGTACTGAAAGAATAGTACATGCCACCAAGTCCTGCAGCACCAAAACGAATAGTGCTATCCCCGAAACCACAACCTGTAAGAGTTATGGTTACAAGGGTTAAAATAATGCATAATAATTTTTTCAAAATCGTTACTCCTTGTTCTTTAGTAGTGACTTAAAAATCATCAGAAATATTTAACATAAAGCAAGAAAACATATTCGTGTTTGTTTAAAATACTTACTGAATATAATCGTTTATTATATAGAAGTTTCTGAATTATATAAGTACATTAATATTTTACACTATAATAGGAAAAAATTCAAAAAAGTCAGTTGACAACAAAAAATTATTATGCTAACTTTTTGCGGTAAAAAATAATTAAAAAGTAGTGAAATCAAGGCAGGTAATTACAAATAATTAAACTGTGGAAAATCCCCCCCCGAAGCCTGAAACGGCTCCTGAAATAAGCTACAGAGTTTAAGGAGAAAAAAATGCCACATAATAAGAGAGAAAGTTTGATTTTTACAGTCATGATGTGTTTTACAATGGTGTTTGTTATGAGTATTTATAACGTATCACTTAATATGGGAGGCTTGTCAGCAGCGTCGATAAAGGAAGCCTGGTTGGGATTTCCAATTGCTTATATTTTTGCAATGTGTTGTGACTGGTTTGTTGTTTCAGGATTAGCAAAGGGTTTTGCCTTTAAGTTTCTTGTAAAGCCAGGTGATGGCCCATTAAAAACAACAATTTGTGTGTCAGTTTCAATGGTCGTACCTATGGTAATTATCATGTCATTATACGGAGCTGTAGAGGTTTCAATTACTACAGGTCAGTGGTCAAATGTATTATTTATATGGTTACATAACATACCATTTAACTTTATAATGGCATTGCCGTTACAGTTAATCGTAGCAGTACCATTAGTAAGAAAAGTTTTCAGAACAGTTTTCCCTGAAGGAAAAGTCCTGGCATAAACGTAAAAAAGTATCCAATTAAAAAATAATATTCAAATTTAAATTTTAAAATTTAGTATTTATATGAAGAAGTTGTAGTTAAACATCCCATATACATTCGGTTTATGGTATAATATAAAAATTGGTGCGATTAATTAGATTGTAAAGAGGTACAATATGTTTAATTACGAAATTCTTAAGTCGTTTAATGATATGGAGATGCTGGTTTATGACTACATTATGAAGAACAAAAATGTAGTAAAATACATGACTGTAAGAGAGTTAGCTGATGAGGTTCATGTATCAACAGCCACTGTTATGCGTTTTTGCAGAAAAGCAGGTTTTGATGGATATTCTGAATTTAAAGTGAAATTCAAAATGTATCTTGAAGAAGAGACAAAGAAAAACAAAAAGAACAACGAAGATGTAAAGGAGATACAGGAGTATTTTTATAAAATAGGTTCCGGCATACATCAAAAGGAATTGGATGAAATTGCCCAGGTTGTAAGACAGGCTGACCAGGTTATTTTTATTGGACTTGGTACGTCCGGTATCCTTGGAAAATACGGTGCAAGATTCTTCTCAAATTTGAGAAAATTCAGTCAGTACATAGAGGATCCATATTTTCCTATTATGGAAGGCATAAAGAATGCGGTTGTAATTGCACTTTCCGTTTCAGGAGAAACAGAACAGATAGTTCAAATGGCAAATGATTTTAAAAAGAACAAATGTAAAATAATCAGTATTACAAATAAGGGAACATCAACCTTATCAAATCTTTCTGATTATAATTTGACCTATTATGTTACGGACCATGAACATGGTAATCATATTAATACAACAACTCAGATACCTGTCATTTATTTGATAGAGGCAATTGGAAGAAGGCTGTAGATTTTATCAAAAGAAAACAAAAGATAGAAAGCAGATAAATCATATTATTTAAACGAAAATCATGAGAAAAATAGGAGCACAATCGTAGAAATTAAATAAATGAAAATTAATCAAGGATATGTTACAAGGTGTTACGGCTTTGTAACATATTTTTTTCGTCCTCATACGTTACATAAAACGCAGATTTGTAGAAATAAAAATCTTGTATGATAAAATATTCTTAGTTGATAAAGAATTGATGGAAATATAGAAGAGAAGGAGAGAAAAACATGGCAATCGATTATTACAAGACAGCTATGGAGCTGTTAAAAGAACTTGGCGGTAATGACAACATTACCAACGTAACTCATTGTGCTACAAGACTTAGATTTATACTTAAAGATGAATCAATAGTAAACAAAGACAAAGTAGCAAAAATTCCGGGAGTAATTACTACAGTACAGGCTGGGGGACAGTTTCAGGTAGTAATTGGAAATCATGTAAAGGACGCTTACGAGCACATGATTAAGATGGTTACAATTGATGAAGAAGCAGCAAAAGGAACAGGAAACAAAAAAGTAGGTATAGTAAGTAGAATTATTGATGTAATTTCTGCAATATTTGCTCCATTTTTATACACATTGGCAGCATGTGGTATTCTTCAGGGTATCTTAGGTGTTTTAGTTGCATTAAATGCAATTGATACAGCAGGTGGTACATATCAGATTCTAAACTTTATCTCATGGACAGCATTTACATTTTTACCTGTACTTATAGCAGTTACAGCGTCAAAGAAATTTGGTGTTAATACATTTATTGCATTAGTTATTGCCTGTGCACTTGTTTGCCCGGATTACATTGCAATGGTTAATGCAGCAAAACCTGTTTACTTTTTAGGCATGAAAGTACAGCTTTTAAGCTATACATCATCAGTAATCCCAATTATTTTATCAATTTGGATTGCATCATACGTACAGAAATTTTTCGATAAATATTTACCAATCGTTATTAGAAACTTATTTACACCAATGTTTACAATAGCAATTATGGTTCCACTTACTTTATTAGCATTTGGACCAATTGGAAATACAATCGGTGGAGCAATTGGTGGTATTTACAATACATTATACAATTTAAGCCCTATAGTTGCCGGACTTGTAGTAGGTGGCTTATGGGAAGTTCTTGTAATTTTCGGTGTTCACTGGGGAATTACACCTGTAACAGTAGGAAACTACGCGAACTTAGGTTATGACACATTTACAGGACTTCAGGCATCAGCCGTATTTTCACAGGCAGGTGCAACATTTGGAGTTTTCCTTAAGACAAAAAATAAAGACATGAAGGGTGTTTCAGCATCGGCAGCAATTACAGGTCTTTTCGGTATTACAGAACCTGCAATTTATGGTGTTAACTTAAGATTAAAGAAACCAATGATTTGTGGATGTATTGCCGGTGCAGTTGGTGGTGCAATTGGTGGAGCTTTCCATGCAGTATCATGGAGCTACAATATGCCTGGTATCGCAACATTACCTGCTTACTTTAAGGCTGGTCATTTAACACCATTTATCGGCTTGGTAATTTCAATTGTTGTAGCATTCGTACTTGGTGCAGTGCTTACATATATTGTTGGTTTTGAAGATGAAGCAGATGATGAAACAAAGGAAATTGAAACATCAAATGAAACAACAACTGAAGCAAATGGTGAGGCTACAAGTGAATTTGTAGCACCTGTAACAGGAAATGTTATTCCTGTAAATCAGGTAAAAGACGAAGCTTTTGCTTCAGAAGCAATGGGAAAAGGTGTAGGAATTGAACCTGAAAATGGAAAAGTATATGCACCTTTTGATGGTAATGTTGACGCAGTATTTCCAACAGGCCATTTAGTAGGCTTATCAGATGGAAATGGTGCAGAAGTATTAATTCACATTGGTGTTGATACAGTAAAGCTTGAAGGAAAAGGTTTTACAACTTATGTTTCACAGGGAGATAAAGTTAAGAAAGGTGACTTACTTGTGGAATTTGACGTGGAACTTCTTAAGAAAGAAGGCTACGATACAACAGTTATGTTTATAACAACTGATACATCAAAGGATGTTCAGGTTTTATCAGGAAGAAAGGAAGCTGTTAAGGATATTGCATTTTTAACAGTATAATTGAGAGGAGTTAGATATGGGCATGTTACCAAAAGATTTTTTATGGGGTGGAGCTGTTGCCGCACACCAGGTAGAAGGTGGATGGAATAAAGGAGGCAAAGGTGTAAGTATAGCCGATGTTTTAACAGCCGGAGCTCATGGTGTAGATAGGAAAATCACAGACGGAGTACAAGATGGATATTATTATCCAAATCATGAAGCAGTAGATTTTTACGGGCACTATAAGGAAGACATAAAGTTATTTGCTGAAATGGGATTCAAGTGTTTTCGTACTTCAATTGCCTGGACAAGAATTTTCCCAAATGGGGATGATGAACAGGCAAATGAAGAAGGATTAAAATTCTATGACAATCTTTTTGATGAACTACTAAAATACGGAATTGAGCCGGTGGTAACACTATCTCATTTCGAAATGCCATATCATCTTGTGAAAGAGTACGGGGGCTGGAAAAATCGAAAAGTTATCGATTTTTTTGTAAAGTACTCACTAACCGTTATGGAAAGATATAAAAACAAAGTAAAATATTGGATGACTTTTAACGAAATTAATAACCAGAAGAACTATGAGTATCCACTTTTCGGATATACTTGCTCAGGTGTGATTTTCAATAATGAAAAGCATCCTGAAGAATGTATGTATCAGGTGGTACATCACGAATTAGTGGCAAGTGCCATGGTAGTAAAAGAAGGACATAAAATTAATCCTGATTTTAAGATTGGCTGTATGATGGCGTGTGTTCCATTATATCCATATTCATGTAAACCGGAAGATATGATGTATTCAGTTGAAGCAATGCATGACCGCTACCTATTTGGTGATGTTCATGTAAGAGGCGAATACCCATCTTATGTATGGCCTGAGTGGAAAAAGAAAAACATTCACGTTCAAATGGAAGAAGGAGACAGGGAGATATTAAAAGAAGGTACTGTTGACTTTGTAGGATTAAGTTACTATATGACAAATGCTGTAAAAGCCGACCATGTTGCAGATGGAAATGGTGTAGATGGCTTCCCTGGAAGCGTTCCAAATCCTTATGTAAAAACAAGTGATTGGGGCTGGCAGATTGATCCAATTGGACTTAGATATGCACTTAATTTGTTATATGAAAGATATCAGGTGCCACTATTTATTGTGGAAAATGGATTTGGCGCAATTGATACTGTAAATGAAGACGGAACAATCGATGATGATTACAGAATAGCTTACTTAAAAGCTCACATTGAAGAAATGAAAAAAGCTGTAATTGACGATGGGGTAGAACTTATGGGGTACACACCATGGGGCTGTATTGACTGTGTTTCATTTACAACAGGAGAAATGAAAAAACGTTATGGATTTATTTATGTTGACAAGGATAATGAAGGTAACGGCACATTAAAACGAAGTAAAAAGAAGTCATTTGACTGGTATAAAAAAGTAATAGCTTCTAATGGTGAAGAATTATAATAAAACATAGTAGTAATCGAAGGGACTGTGCTTTAACGGCTTGTAAATGTTAAGGGACAGTCCTTTTTTTAACTTTTTAATTTGCTAATGCAATAAATAGTAAAAATCCTACGTTTAAAAGTATATAGATAAAATAATGTGAAAACTCTTGCACCGTTATTTGAATTAATTAAAAAAAATGTATAATGTAAATAGAGTATGAAGTAATTAAAACAATGTAGAACAATTTAAGCGAAGAAAAGATTACTTACATATTTAGCAAGTAATCTTTTCTTTTTTCTCAAAGGAGGTTTTTTTATGAAACAAAAACTATGTAAAGTAACAATGATATTTAGTATATTGGTAACAACAATATTATTTGGGATTAGTGTTAGTGCAAATGATAATATTACTAATATTGAAGATATAAAAGGACATGGAACATCATACGATAAGATTTATATTGATGAAAATTATCGTGGTGATGCAGTGTACAACACAAAATACCAATATGTAGATTGTAAAAAAGAGTTTGTAGTGGCAGAAGGAAATTCAAAATATAAGGCTATAGACGGGGTGCTTTATTCAAAAGATGGAAAGATTTTATATTATTTTCCAAGAAGTAAATCACAGTCATACAAGTTAATTACAAGTGCTGAAGTTATAGAAAATAAGGCTTTTTATAATTGTACATCATTGAAAAAGATTGATTTAAATAAAGCAAAAAAAATAAATTCTAATGGAATTTCACAATGCAAAAATCTAAAAGAGATTGTGTCAAATAATATTAGCAGAATTGAAGAACAGGGTATAAATAATACCGCAATAAAGCAAATAAAGTTAAATCAGAAGGCAAAGCTGGATATACGTGCTGTAGACAGCAATATTTTAATAAAAACTAATAAAAAATTTAAAGAAATAAAGCCATATGTATATAGCTGTAATAGATGGTATAAGATTTCAAAAGCAAAAGGCTATGATGTTAAGAGCGTAATATATAGTGGATTTAAACCAAAAGACAAGAAAATTGTAAGGGCAAAAACATCAAAAAATGTCTATGACAAGAAAATAAGAAAAAAAGTTTTAAATAAATTTAGAGAATTAAATTACGACTTTAGATATGACAAAAATTTAAAAATAGATTTTTTTTCGGAGTATAAGCACTATTTTATAAAAACAAAGGTAAGGGCCTATAAATACATAAAGAATAAAAAAGTGTATACAAAGTGGAGTGATTATATGGTTTATGATTCATGGCATGATGCAGATTAAAGGAGGAGAAAGTCATGAAAAAATTCTTACTAATATTATTAGCGCTTACTATGTGTTTTCAGGTAAATATTGTAGGTGCCAGCGAGAATGCAGGCGGTGAAGTGAGCATAGATAAAATTCAGAATGGCTCAGATTACAGAGTAATAACAATAGACAAAAATTATACCGGAAGTATAGATGAAATTTGGCATTGGACAATGAATAGCGTTGAAAGTGTAAATGTTGATAAAGACAATCCTAAGTATATGTCAGAAGATGGAATTTTATTTTCAAAAGACAAAAAGACTATACTTTATTATCCAAGACAAAAGAATATTGGTGGTAGCTATACCATCCCTGAAACAGTTGAGAAAATAGCGGAACATGCATTTAATAATGCACAGTTGAAAACTATCAAAATGGAAGACAACATTACTTCAATAGGTACTTATGCATTTGCCGGTTGCGGAGTTGTAGATATAACGGTTCCTAAGAAAGTTAAAGTGATAGCAGAACATGCATTTGCAGGAAGTTACATAAAGAATATCGACTTAAATAATGTAAACAAAATAAAAGACTATGCATTTTCAGAATGTAATTATCTAACAAAAATCAATTTAAAAAATGTTAAAGATGTTGGAAAAGAGGCTTTTGCAAACTGTGGCAAACTTAAGACAGTTAAAGGTCCTAAAGTAAAAAACATTGGAAAAAATGCTTTCTACACAGCCAAAGTAAAGAAAATTTATTTGCCCAATTCAGTGAAAATGGCTGAAAGAGCATTGAATACTGTTACAAAAATAAGCTACACTAAATTTTTTAAAAAGATAAAGCCTTATATGTTATATCCATTTACTTGGAATGATGTTGACACAGCTAAAGGTTATCAGGTAAAAATAACTATTAGTAGTAAAAAGAATAAAAAAATCAAAAAGACTTTTGTGGAGAGAACTAAAAAAAGTTACATTCCAAGTTATGGTAAACTTGACAGAAAAATGGGCAAGTTTGTAAGCAAAAATAAAATTGCACCTAAAGACGTAAAAAGCATATTCCAATATAGAGCGTATAGAAAAAAAGGTGTCAAGACATTGTACACAAAATGGAGCAATGTTGTGAAATTATAAAGATAGCTTATAAAGAGAGTGTATTAATAACTAATAATATAAATTTTAAATTTATATTGATA
>ERZ791923.69-NODE-69-length-147367-cov-6.089463_pt1 | contig 147367 bp, 183 predicted proteins | sample MGYA00510133_ERZ791923 | MGnify/ENA primary metagenome ERZ791923 (study PRJEB30046, sample SAMN00792106) | human gut metagenome | study: EMG produced TPA metagenomics assembly of the A metagenome-wide association study of gut microbiota in type 2... | reverse complement strand
ATATTATATAAGGTATATTGCGAGTTTCTTTTACACAAGCTGCGAGTTTCTTTTATTCCAGCTACGAGTTTCTTTTATTTTACATACGAGTTTCTTTTACATATGCTACGAGTTTCTTTTACGCAAGATCCTGCTTTTCGCTGTCAAACAACCTCGTAATTGCCGTCAAAAAATCTCGCAGTTCGCATCAAACAATCTCGTAATTCACGTTAAATTTTTTATTTCCTGCGCTTTTCGTCAAACAAACTCGTAGTTTTAAGCCAAACGGATCGGGTAGGGGAGTGGTCCCGCCCCTGGTTTTTTTACGCCTTTTCAAATCAAAAAAACTCGTAGTTCATTCCGCTGCATCAACCATCCATATCTGGTCGTCTGAACCATATTTTTTCAATCTTTTGGTCAAACAAACTCGTAATTCTGGCTATGGGTGGTCATAAATCAACTTCAAGTCCCGCCATGCGCCGCCTATCCATACCATCCTGGCTTTATTACAATCGGTATTTTTTGCGCTTTTTCACCGTAAAAGAAACTCGTAGTTCAGCTCTTAATGCTCTGCCCATCAATCGGCAGCAGGGGAGAGGGTCTGATTTTTTTGCAGTTTTCGGCGTAAAACAAACTCGTAATAGCTGCAGCAGCCAGCACCGGTCGGATTCAATCTTGTCGCATGTATCATCTATCAATTCATAAACCGTTCATATTGGCCGTTTTTCCGGTTTCACACCCCATAAACCTATATACCAAAAAAGTATACACCCCACATACCGGCAATTCAACAAAAATCAATCCCGTCAACCAAATAATAACCGCGTACACATTCTTGGGTATAACTGGCGTAAACGGCGTCATGCGCGGCTCAAGCGGAGAATATAAAGCATATATTTGCTTTCAGCGCAAGCAGATTACTTTTGGTTCGTCTGCCAATTTTGAAGATACTGTTGCTATCAGGAAAATAACCAAGGAGGAATTTTACGGGAAAATCCAGCATGATAACGCCGGTTGGGAACAGCGCCTGGCAGACGCAATGGCCGAATACAAAAAGAACAAAAAATAATCAACAATTTCGCTAAAGCTTAATTTAGCGAAATATAGGGAACCCAATAAAATCTTCAAAACCTCCTTGACATATGACATAAAACGTCGTATCCTATAACCAAAGAAACGACACTAAACGTCATGCGGATAGGAGACTTTCTTATGGCTTTTGCTACAGAACAAGTTTTTGCAATGGGTATTCTCTATAATCAACTAACTACAGCAGTCTATGGCGACGATGGTCCAAAAACAAATAGCTTCCAAAACGCCACCATGTATCCGTTTTTGGAAATTACCAAGCTGATTCTTCGTGTACGTTCTGAACACCGTATCTCTCCAGAGCTGGATCGCCTGATTACCCAAACATATTCAACCCTTACCGAGGAAGACGTTCAGAACGGATTTAACAGCATTCTTCCCATTGAGTTGCAAGGTGCCTTTGCTCTTGGTTATTATCATGGCCAGGCCGAAAAGTATTCGGACATCAAGCCCATCGGTCTCAAAGCCATGCGTGCCCGCGCTAATATGACTGTCCAACAGGCAGCAGATAAACTCGGTATATCCGCCCGCCAATACCAACGCATTGAATCCGGCGAAAGCAAACCTACTGTTCAGGCAGCACAAACTCTTGCCTCGCTGTTTCAATGCTCTGTCAATGATTTATTTTAAGGGGTAATTTCATACTTCGTCGTTGTGCTCGGTGTTGAGATTCGTTTGAAGGGCAGAAAGACAGCGTTTACGCCCCACATGTCGTGGACAAGCCGTCCATAAACCACACATGATATCTCATGTTTGTAAGTCGTGCGGTATTACTTTCACCGGTGGCCCTCGTGCATCTTTCTGCCTGGAATGTAGGGCGGAACGTGATAAGCAGGCCGTTAAAAAATGTCGGAACCTTGCCAAAAAAATAATACTACTCGTAAAATTAACTCTACCGATATCTGTCAGCATCTCCACACCAACCCCATCCGGCAAGCGCGAGGATCTTCCCGCTAAAGTTCTTTCTGCCTCTGAACTGTATTGATACTTCCAACCTGCTAAAAAATAGGGAGCACCCAAGGTTTCAAACCAAAGGTACTCCCTATTCCTGTTTGTATAATTCTTTGCTGTTTTTACTCAAGCGTAAAATTTACTTGCCACTAGCCGGAAGACTGATAAAAGCTTTAATCTTCTACTTGTATTATATACCATGGGTAGCAAGCTCTGTCAACCTTAACGCTTAAACAAAAATTCCTGTATATCGTCAAATGCTCGCTGCATCTGCTCCACATTGTCGCCGTTCAGGTTGTGCCCCAGCTGTGCAAATTCTGCCCGTAGCAGCATGTTAATGCTTTCATCCAGGCTATTCAGGTGCTTCTTCACACCCTCCAACTGCTTGTCAAACGTGTCGCAGCGCCCTTCCACCGTTTTCAGCCGCTCTTCAATCTTGTCCATCCGGGCATCCTGATCTCTGTTTGGCTTTTTCAAAAAGTTGTTGAACTTAACCCCCTGGGCAATCGCATTCGAAATACTAACCACCGCCGCACAAGCTGAAAGCACCAGCATCAGTATGTCCTGCGCCGTAAATGTAAATACCGGGTTAGGCATCTGCGTTCACCTTCTCTCCGGCAGCAGCTTCACCCGCCTTCATCTGCTCGTAAGCCGCCTGGGCAATCGCACGCGCCTGCTCCTCTGTAATGGTAACGCCGGCCTGCTTGGCCACTTCCATAATCAGTTCTGCGGCGCGTCTGTTCTTTTCCTCGCCGGAAATATCGTTAAAATATTGCTTGATATATTTACAGGCGCTTAACCCCCACTGCATCAACAGCGGGTAGCCGCTCAACAGGTTCAGCGCTTTGTTTACTGTCTCCTGGGCGTTCGGCAGCACATATTTGCCGACCATAAAAGCAATCACGCAAACCAGGCCCATCACAATATATACAATTCCCTGTTCCATACCTAACCTCCAATCTCTTCCGTGTCACTTGTCTCATCAATCGGCGTAAAAATTTCATCACCAGGGGGCGCATTGTCACCCTCTGTTTTTTCTTCTTCCGCTACTTTTTCCTTCACCTTAATCCAGGCGTTACACAAATTCTCTGCACTCATTGCCGCAAACAGCCCAATGTTAAAAGACGATTCCGGTAACTGTCCGGTCCTAAAACACAGGATCATGTAAACAATCGCGTAAACAATCGTTGCGCCCATTGTAAAAACAATAATCTTTTTACTGAACCTCATCAGGCTCCAGTTTTCCTTCATAAAAATCACCTGCTTTGGCTGCACTCAGGTATGGCTCTTCACCGCTTTTCGGCTGATATAACCATAAACCGTTTTGAACCAGCCGTTCACGACCGTCTCATATCCAATGCAAACAGGCTTGCCGGTCTTGGCATTCGGGCTGCTGATCACACCAACGGACTGGTACTGCATTCCGGCACCCTTGCGCACATTCCACTTGCCGTTGTTCAGGGTAATGGCTTTTGTCACAGTCTTTTTTACTGCCGGTTCAACCTTCGGCTCCTCAGCCGCTTCCTGCTTGTCCACCTGTACACTGTGCTGGTTTGCATTGGCCCACAAAATCACACCGCGGCTGGCCGGCTTAAAGTCATCATCCAACCAGCATAGCGGGTTCTCGCGCACACCTTTCCAGCGCACCTCAAAGTGCAAATGGGCACCAAAACAGTTGCCGGTCTGGCCGCTGTAGCCAATCACTTCGCCGGTTTTCACCTTCTGTCCAACCTTTACTGTGATAGAATTCAAATGAGCATACAACGTTTCCAGCTTGCCGCCTTTATACGCCGTATGCTCAATCTTCACCATATTGCCATAACTGTTGGTGTCGCCCTGGGTCACTCGCCCATTCCAATGGTAAACCACGCGCACCGTTCCATCTTCCGCCGCAAACACCGGTGTTCCCACCAAAGCGCGGAAGTCGATCGCCCTGTGCAGCGCCCCACTGTTATATTTCCATCCAGCCGTAATCACATGCTGCGCCAATGGCCACCCAAAACATACCTCTCCATTTTTCAGCCGCATCTTCCATCAGCCTCCTTTTAACATTCCATCGTATTGTAAAGTAATTTTGCTTCACGGTTATTTCAGCTTAGTTAATAATCCCACGAAATGGTATTTGGGTTATTTGTCGTCCAACCGTAACTGTTATTACCAAAAGTTGCATTATTTTTACCAGTATAAACCTGAATCTCTCCTGTGGTTTTAATAATGCAAACAGCAGGTCCAAAAATCTGGCCAGACGTTGTTACATTTAATCCAAAAGGACAATAAGTATTAACTTTCGGTCTATAGGCAGACTGAACTGTTCCAATTTGAATAAAGCCAGCCGCGTCACTTGTTGCAGGCCCCATACACTGAAAAGTTAGATAGACTCTTCGTCCACGGCGATGTGCTTTTTCTGTATTTGCCCACATCGTAATTCCGGACTTCACAGTATACACACTCGAAACAGTCAAGGACACCCATTCTGTACTCGCATCATACGCATCTTTTACCGCTTTAGGTGTTGCCGCAATACCACCATTGGTCGAACTCGTTGAACTGGTCGAATCGCTCAATTTCACACCGCCCAAAGTCGAAGCATTACCTGTCGGCAGTGTGTATTTCGTATCTGTTGTCGGCGGTGTGTATCCCAAAGCACTTGTCACATTCGCCTTTGTCAAACTAATTGTGCCAGAATTCTCCGTAATGTTACTCCCGATTTTTACACCACCCAAAGTCCAAGCACTCGCGGTTGGCAGTGTGTACTTGGTATCAGTCGTAGGTGGCGTATAACCCAGTGCATTTGTCACGTTAGTCTTACTAATGCTGATTGTGCCACTGCTCACTGTAATATTGCTGCCAATCTTTACACCACCCAGCGTAGAACCTGTCGCTGCAGGCAGCGTATAAGTCGATCCACTACTTGCAGGCGTCATGTAAATCTGGTTTGCATTCAAAGTGCCTGCATTCTTGGCATTGTCATACTGGCTCTGTGTTAGGTAATTGATTACTAAACTGTCTAGCTTTGTATTTGTCGCCATATTGTATACTTCTCACCTCTTAGTCTTCAATAATAAACCATCCGGTTGCTGTTATGACATTAGTAGTCAAGCCCAAAAATTCTCCTTTACCTGGTCGAAATGTGAATGCTTCAGGAACATAAAAATTTATATATATTTTACCACTCATATTATAAGCGTATCCGATTCCGATTAAATCTCTTCCATCACTATTCTCTCTGTGAATCGTTATAGGGAAACGAGTAAATACTTCCGTTTTTCCACTCGTGGACTTAAATTCACACAGTTCATATAGAGTGTCTGGATTCATAGCCTTATATTCAGAATCATTTGTTGCAGAACTATAAATGCTGAATTGGAAATAAACAACATTCCCAATCCGCTTACAGAAATTATCATCGCTCAACTTAGCCCAGCTCATGCAAGAAAAATCAGAACCAAAATCTTCAACTGCTATTCCTGTGCTTGCCGGTGTCATATAAATCTGGTTTGCGTTCAGTTTTCCATTTGTCTTAGCCGTATCATATTGGCTTTGTGTCAGGTAGTTAATTACCAAACTGTCCAACTTTGTATTAGTTGCCATAATCATATACCTCTCGTTACAATCGCGCTGATTGCGGATAATCCACTCGGCAGGCCGGAGAGTTTGCCGTTACTGATGCTTAAGCTCAGATTGGTGCTGCTTGGGCCGCCGTACATGGCGCTCTTGTGGTACTTGTCACCCTCAAACGCGATCAGGCTCGTAGACTGCCCACCCCAACCGCTGGAACTGGTCATGGTGCCGTAACCCCAAATCTTGATTGCCCCGTCAGTGCGCTTAAAACTCACGCTGGGGTTGGTGTCCGTAATAGCATAAGCCTCCACATTGTTATTGCCACTGCCGCCGGAACTCCCGCCGCCGGCATAAGTTCCTGTCACGCCAAAAATACTTACACCGCTTTTGATGTTTCCGGCCACAAGGTTTGCATCACCTTTAATGGTTTGCGCACCACTTAAATACTGGCTTGCGGCAATCGTCTGGTTACTGGTCGATGGTGTATAAGTCGCAGCAGCTTTCTTGGTCACACCACTGCCCACATATGTAGTCGAAATAGCATTTACAGTCACCTGGCTCAATCCGCCGTATCCGCTGTCAGGTTTTACAGTCTGTGTTCTTTCACTTGGCGATACAGTTTTGCTTTGTAAACTCACACTTCCGCTTCCGCCACTGCTGCTGCCCGCATAAGTACCAGAAACTCCAAAAATACTCACACCGTTTCTAATGTTACCGGCTGTCAAATTGCTGTCACCCTTAATCGTCTGGGTTCCATTCAAATACTGGCCGGATGCAATGCTCTGGTCACTCGTACCTGGTGTATAAGTCGTAGCACTCTTTTTCGTTACGCCGCTTCCCACATAAGTTTTCGATACTGCATTTACTGTAACCTGACTCAAACCGTCATAGCCATAGTCGGCCTTGATTGTTTGTGCGCTCTCACTGGGGCTGACTGTCTTGCTTTGCAAACTCGTCCCACTGGCACCACCAGTCACAAAACCTCCCTGCATATCCACCTGCGTACTTCCTAAATAAACTCCCATATAAAAATCACCACCTGCTAATTGTCACACTTGTTGCGCCAACACTGGCTGCCGTAATGCTGATAGATTTTGCACTGCTGCCATCCCATGCACCCTGGCTTGTCCCGTTCAGGTTAATCGTCAAAGCTGCATTCACCTTGTTGGCGCTCGTTGCGGCACCGCCTGCACTGCTGGACCCAGCATAATTGTGGGTGTGGCCGCTTGCCGCCTTACCATCAATCAAACCTTTCAATACTTTGCCCTGATTGGCAGAAAGTGAGTCAGTTGTCGATGTGCTGGTCAGATTATCCTGGATTCCACGCCAAGTATTGCTCGGTGTAGCCCAGGTTCCATCGCCGCGCAGATATTGTCCCTGTGCTCCCTTGGCCGGTGCCGGAACAAGTCCTGTACTGCCTGCCGCATCAGCGGTCGCTTTCGCAAACACGCCATAGGTTGTATTCGTATCCGGGGGTACAGCCCAGGTTCCGTCACTGCGCAGGTAACGGTTCGCATTGCCCGCCACCGGCGCAATCACCAAGCCGGTACTGCCCGCTGCACTCGTACTTGCCCCTTTGAACGTCCCGTAAGTTGTGTTGGTGTCCTGCGTTGTCAGGTTTCCTGTCGTACCGTCATCCTTTGTCCATGTCAGGGTCGTACCGCTTACACTCAGGCTCTTGATAACAGAATGATTGTGTGCACTGGGCGCAAAGGTACTGGGCTTATTGGTTATACTGTCCCATGTATGTGTATGTCCGGCCACGGCATAATCACCAGTATTCTTGGTTACAATCGTACCAAATGCACCACGGTTGCAATATGCCAAATTAGAAGCACTGCCTGAGTACGCACCATTCCAATATGCAATAAATGTCATGTCTGGCACATACTGCGCATCTGTAGCCACATCTTTCCATCCGCTTGCCCCCTGTGCCGTCAGTCCGCGAATATTCTTCCCGGCAGCTACTCCAAGATCTGTAATCTGGCTCCGCGTGTGGGTGTGGGAGCTAGGTGTATATGTACTCGGTTTACCTGTAACGTTTCCCCATGCTACATTACCATCCAGATTTCCTTTGAATTTTGTGGCAAAAATCGTTCCGCTGGAAGGCTGAACATATAAATTCGTGCAAGAAAAAACACCATCCGTTACTGTGGATGGTGTAAATCCTACTGTTGCACTGTTACTCGCGCCCCATATCAGGCTGCGGTAATTGGTATAATCACTGTCTTTTACTGCGCTCTGGGTTACTTTTGTATCAGTATTATTATCCTGTGTTGTAATAGTTCCAGTTGTGCCATCACCTTTTGTATAAGTCACTGTTCGGCCATTTACCGAAAGTCCGCGTATATAGCTGGTAATAGCCTGTCCTTTGGTATCATTTGTGGCAGTAGTTGCACTTGCCGCACTGGTTGCACTTCCGGCACTTGCAGCATACTTTACACTTTTAGCACTGTCAGCGGTGTTATCCACACTGCCCAACCCAACATCGCTCTTGGTCAGTGTGCGGAACGTTGCCCCGCCGTTTGCACTGGCCGGTGCTGCCAAAACAGTTCCCTTTGTCCGGCTAATCGTCGAATCATAATACTGGCTGTGTGTGTGGCTGGCCGGGGCTTTCCCGTCAACAAGACCTTTTAATACTTTACCCTGTGCAGCACTCAGGCTCTGGTCAGTAGCATCACTTGTCAAATTATTCTGTACACCACGCCATGTATTCGTGTCGGTAAACACAGCACTCGCCGGCACACTCTTACCCAGTGTATAAGTGGTCGCCACAGGTTTGCCATCACTAAAATAAACCGGCTGTGTCGCACTGCCTGCACTGCTTGTCAACTTTGTGGCGGTGTCTGCATTGCCGGTCAACTTGCCAATGAAACTCGGAGCTGTCACAGAATCGCTCACATACAATTTGGACAGCAAGCGGGACACTCCGTTTACAGTAAGGTTGCCTAACTGAGCCATCCTATCATCTCCTTTTTACATCTCTATAAAGTTATCCATTACGATTGAATCATCAATGAGTTTACCAGCACTTGTTGAGCCATCAACGTAATTATCGGCAGGCACAACCCGGATATTAGAATATGTAATCGTGCCTTTTCCATTGGAATAATTCGTCCGGCAGCCAAGCTGTAACCCGGTACAGTCGTTGGTTATGCTGAACGTAGCAACATATCGCTTGCTCCCGCTGTCAGCGCTTAACACAAGATCTTTGAATCCTTTTAGATTGTTGATCGCGTTACACATTGGGTTGCTATAATCCCAACTCCAGCTGGTTCCGTCATAACAAGAACCTTGACTGACAATAGCAAAATTGTCCGTCACATCTGTTTTGAAGCCACTCCAGATAACGGTCATATCAATTACATAGCTTTTACCTTTTACAAATCCGGTAATCTTATTACCCATTGTGGAATTGTTTGTTGCGGCGACAGGCGTGTAACTTTCTCTAGTAAACGTGTTCAGCATAGCGCCGTTTGTCTCTACAAAACTCCCCGCATTCACAACCCCACTTTTATGCACTCCCACACTCATGTTTCAATCAGCTCTCCCTTCGTCATCATCGTTCCGGTGCTTGTAATCGAAACCGGTGTGTTGTATAGCTCTGCAATGTCCGCGTCCGATAGAGCAGTAGCATAAATGCGGAAGTCGGAAAGCTTGCCATGGAAATTTGTATTCCAATCACTTCCCGCATAACTGTCACCCAATGTAAATGTGTCTGCAGGCATTATTGCTTTATCTGCATAGGTAGCGCTGCAATTTTTCTTGCCATCCAAATACCAGGTCGCTACACCTTCTTTATATACATAAGTGAACAAATGCCAGGTATTTACTGCAATATTACTTCCGCCTTTCACATAATTCGGGCTAACGCTTCCACGGTATCCCCACTGCGCACAGCCTTCGGTATTAACTGCCAGCCACAAACCGGAGCCACCATAACCGTTACTGTTCAACCAAGTAGAATATGCGCCGCCTTCAATTTGGTTCAGCCAAACACTAATCGTGAAGTTGCTCGCAGCCTGCCCGCCAAACGGCATTTTCCCAGTAATATAATTTTTATAGGGGAACTCATAGCACTTATCATACATCGGGCTGTTTCCAGCCAGCACAGGTGCAGTTGCCGCTGTAACACTGCCATGGTTTCCCATTCCGCTTGTATCATACACCGTGTTATCCGCCCAGCTGCCATTGCTTCCACTTGCCGCTGTACTGCACTCACTTACACAAACGTCTTTCAAGTCAAAATCGCATGTATAAACTTTGTCTTTAGTTGCCAAACTCTCTGAGTAAAATTCAACCAGCGGTTTCGTATCATACTCTGTGCCGGATCTTGTGTACTTTGCGTCCAGCTTGATCTGGATGTGGTATTCATGCCACTGGTTGTCCGCCACCGTGATCGTCTTCATGCTCGTAGCCCAGTCATTACTGATGTGTGCCGCTCTAAAGTTAATGTTAAAGTTCTTGCTGTGGCACCGCACCTTGCAACTGTAATCATATGTCTTGCCCGCAGTAAAACTAAAAGTAGGAAAGTAAAAACTAGGCCAGGTATTATTGCCGGTTTCTGTATAACTCAGCTTGTAATTATACCCGCGTTCATTTGCCAGCTTGGTCACAGTATAGCTACTACCGCTCGGCTTCCCCTCAAAATTATCTCCACTATATTTGTTAATACTCCCTGTTGCATACGGGTCATTCAGCGGATAGTGGCAGCACAGCCCCTGCGCAATCTCATGAATTTCTTTAGGGCTGAGGGCGTTATCGTAAATTCTAAAATCACATACGTTGCCATTATAATAATAAATATCACCGCCAGAATAATGAAAACATCCAATTCCTAATCCAATACTATCTGCGAATGTCGGGGCAATCCCGTTGAACGTGGCGTTTATTTGTCTCGTTCCATTTACATAAATTGATATATTTGTTCCGTTTTTCACAAAAGCAATATGTGTCCACTGTCCACCAGTTACAGTAAAATCCCAAGATGATGAGCCAAACCGTGCTGAACATTGTGATGTGGATAAACATTGCAATCCATATCCAAATGTAGAATAATCAACACGCCCAACACTGAAAATATATTCAGCATTTCCACTTCCTCTTGCGGTATTCACCCAGCAAGCCCAGCTAAAATTATCTTGGTAATCAAAATCGTGCATATTTTCAGTCTTTAGTATTTTATTCCCAGCAAACGTGGCGCATTTCCCCAGATTACCATTTCCCCAGCTGGTAGGGCCACCGCTCATAACCGCTCCACTTAACCCTTGCTGTCGTGTGTCTCCATTCAGCGGTAGCCAAATTTGCAGTGCCATAACCACCGCCTCCTTTAACTAAAAACAAAATCTACGCACTTATTCGTGCTGTCAAACATCAATGTGCAGCCATCGCCGATCATGATCTCATTGGCGCTCATGCGCCCGGCAACACCAACACCGCCACTTACCTTCACAGCACCGGTACTTTTATTCGTAGACGCAGTTGTATTTGTAAACGCAGTCACACCCGTTACAGTACCGCCCGCAGTAGGAAGGTATGGATGACTGTGCGTATCAGCTTTGGTTTTCAGCTTCGCGTCAATCTCGCTCTCTGTATAGTACCGATCATCATGCGTATGCCCGCTTGCAGCATAACTACCTTTCGGCTGGTATACAGGATCTGCCTTTCCTTTGATGTATGTCCATACCGTTGAAAATTTCAAACGACCAAATGTATTTTCACCGCTCGTATCCTGCCGTATAAAATAAGTATTATCTGTAGGTGCAGCACTCCACGATGTAGTCAACTTGGCAAGCAAACCATTAGCACCTGTTTCTGTATTGTCAACTTTGTCATTATGCGTATGGTTCTTAGCAGCAAAAACATCCTTCAGTCCTGTAAAAAATCTCTGTAATTTACTTTTCGTCACAAAGCTCATTTGTATCCCCCCTTTTCAGGTTTACTCAAATCAGCTTGCAAGAATGGCATCGATTTCCTCGTTGGTGATCTCATCAATGACCGTCTTGGTGTCACCGATTTTTTCCAGTGCGCCGCTGATCAGCATATACTCGTCATACAGGTTGCTGCCATCCGGCGCAGCCTTCTTAATCATGTAAATAACATTGTCCTTGGCATCCTTAGCAGCAGGCAGTGTCTCCACAATGCTCTTTCTGATGTGCCCAGCCGCAGAAATTTGCTGGCCGACATAGGTCATTGTGGCATAGGTATTTGCAGCGCCAAAGCCATCCAGTTTCTTCTTGTCGGTGGCGCTCATCAGACCATGGGTGCTCTGAGTAGCATCATTGTAGGTGGTGTTGGTGCTGGGGATGCCCAATGCCGTAATATCGCCCTTGGCAACCGCAGTCACAGTGCTCACATGTCCAGTCGCATCCACAGTAATTTTGTACAGGCCGCTGTCATGTGCGGTATAGCTGGGGTGTACATATTTGTTTGCACCGTCCGCAACACCATCCAGCTTCTTCTTATCGGCGGCACTCATCAGGCCGGCGCTCGTGGTGCTTGCAGCTCCATAGGTAGTGTTCGGCGGGGTCGTCCAAGCACCGGTCGAATCCAGCCAACGCTGCGCACCCTTCGTCGGGCTGGGTACCAACCCGCTCTTGCCATCCGCATCAGCCGTTGCGCCGCTCATCACACTGTAGGTGGTATCCTTTTCGTTTACCCACTTAGCGGTGCCATTCGCGCTCCAACCCAAAATCTGGTTGGCACTGCCGCCTGCAGGGATATGCTTATTCCCGCTGGTTGTCGGGTGGGTGTAATTCTTTAGCCCGGCCAGCTTATCCTTCTCAGCAGTGGTATAGTCGTTGGTCGAAAGTCCCTTGCCATCCACCTTATCGACCTTCATGTTAAGCTTTTCTTTCAGCAAAAGCACCAAATGGCTCAAACCATCTTTAGTAAGAAATTTCACCATTTTGTCTCCTCCTCATCAGCTATTCAAAATCTCGTCGATCTCTGTGTTTGAAATTTCAGTAATCTGTTGATTCAGGGCAGTCCAATCGCCGCCCTCATACAGCCACACCTCGCCAGACCTCAGGGCATAAATTTTGCCATTTATAGGTGCAAGCGGAAGTTCCGCCACAATCTCGATGTCGCGCCCGGTCTGCACACGGGTCTTGCCAAAGTCGCGGTACATATTGCCCGTGTCTTTGCAGATAATCAGCTGTCCCTCCACGACAGGAGTTTTATCCAGCTGCGATTGCTGTATTTCGCATAAAGAAAGTTTCGACATTATAAAACTCCTTTTTGTAACAATAAAAAAACCGCCTACCTGCGTACAGATAAGCGGTTTCGATTCAGTATTTAATTTGACAAATTTTGCATTGACAGTATAATAATAGCAGAACTAAGGCACCAACGTTTATTCCTTTTTGCCATATCTTCCTCATAGACGTAATAGGCGGTCAAGCCTCCCATCTGCCGCAAGGCATTGTGGAGCGCCCCTACTTTGCCTTCCGGTAAATTCATTTTTTGCCAGGAGGTGATGCTTATGCCGGGTCTATCCTTTGTTGATACCATCGTCATTATTGGCGTTGTATTCACTGGGGTACAAACTGTCGTAGCAGTTATCACGTTTTTTTCGTGGTAATAAAAAGTAAAACCGCCCTGTCGCCCACAGAACGGTTTTTTGTTATGATGGTTTAACTGTCATACATAAACTATAAACTGAGGTAGACCGTCTATGTCGGTGCCTTAGTTCTACTATTATTATATATATAACATCGTTGTTTGTCAATACAATATAAAACCTTCGCTGCACAGTGCATGTTCTCCCACTCGCAAAACACTGGCCCTGCAGCGAAGGCTATTTTTTATGTCAACTTGAAATAACTAACCGCTTGGCTATCTCAGCCAATGGTCTTCCAGGTAATAGCGCCCTCAACAACCTTCACGCGGGTATCCATGGCAGTGTTCAGGCCGTCAGCATACGCCTTGGCGGCATCACGGGCAGCATCAGCCTTGGTGGTTGCGTCAGCAGCGGCAGCAGCAATGGCCTCGCTCTTGGCGGCAGCCAGCTGTTCAGTACTCACCTTGGCATCCCAGGTGGCCTTCTGTTCCTTGGTCACATGGATGTCGGCATTCGCAGCGTGCGTATCCAGGGCGGTCTGTACAGCCTTGATCTTTTTGTCAGCTTCGGCCTTAGTATAAGCATCGGGCACAGCAACATACAGGCCGTCTTCCTCCAGGGTAATGGAGTTGTCAGCCTTGGCGCTCACCTTCACCTTCACGCTGATCTTATTGTCAGCAGAAACAGTAACCTCAGCGGTGGAAGTTGCCAGACCGGTGTAAACATCAATCAGGCTGCCAACCGGGATCTTGATCACATCGCCGCTGGTAATGGTCAGCTCAATGTTTTTATCCTTGGCATTATAAGTACCGCTGGTCACAACCAGATCCTTGCCCAGCGCAATGGTCAGTTCGTCGCCGCCAAATACCGGCAGCTTGATGGTGCGGGTGCTTGCATCATAAGTCGGTGCATGCACAACGCCAGTCAGGGTGGTAGCAACGGGGTCGCCGCCCTTGGCAACGCTCAGCACGCCCTCATTGTAGGTAACATCGGTAACAAACTTGCCCTTGGCATTCTCAACGGCTTCAATCTTGGCGTTGACGTAATCGGCAACAGCCTTGGTGGTCGGCACATTGTCGTCGCTGGCGTTGGCAGCCGGGATCTCAGTCACGGTGGCCTTGTTCAGCTGGATATAGCTGGTACCATTGAACACATGCAGGGTAAAGTCGCTGGTGCGCACATAAACAACGCCCTGCACCTGACCGGAACCAGGCAGGGTACTCACCAGCTTGCAGCTCTTGGTGTATTCAACTGCGCCCTTAAAAATCTGCAAAGTGTCAGTCAAAAAATACAGGGTGTCGTTGTCCTTTGCCTCCAGGGCTTCAAAGTTAGCTTTGGTGCCATAATTAAATTTTACTTCTGCCATAATCATTTCTCCTTAAATTTCATGTTGTTTTTGTCGGTTAAAATTCCTGCCAAACAAATCCAGTGCTTGCAGTGCTGAACGGTTCAACAGCAAACTTCCCGGTGTCTAACAGCTGTACAATCCACGGCTCATACTTGCCCTCGGTGTTTTTAATCATTACGGTCTGCCCGGCATAAGTGTCGCTGCTGTTATTCAACTGCTCATTGGCTTGCCCGTTGCTGTCAAAAACACGGGTACGGGGGCGGATCGCCTGTTTGCTCTTATCGTCACGGATGTAATAAAACTCCGATGTATCCTTGGTAATAACCAGGTCCTTCTCGTCAATAATTCCATTCGTAATCGCTGTATCCAGGTTTTCTGCGTTACCATAGCCCAACTTGCTTGTGGTTGCCATTCTCCCAACTCCTTTCTCCATTTGTCGCTATATAGAAAAAATGCAGGCGGCCAAGCCTTAAAACTCAACCACCCGCATATTTCCATCAGTTGTACCATCACCGCCGCTGCCGGAACCGCCGCTGCTCTTAATCTCTACCGCATTGCCAATCGGACTTCCGTTGGCGGTCAGCTGCAGCATGTCATTCTTGTAGCTCAGGTTGTCGGCCTTGTTGTTCATCATGGTGTTGCTCTTATCAATCATGGCCTTCAGCATGGCCTGCATTGCAATAATCCGCTGGTCCAAAGCATTCAGTGCTTCGTCCGGGATCGTGGCCGCCCAGTCGTAAACATCAATAATTTTAATTTCGCCCGGTCCAACCTTGCGGATATACTGGGTGGTCCTGCCTTCAGCATCCATCTCAATGTTGCCAAAGGTCAGTTGGAACTCAATCACACCGGCCTCACTGGTCAGCGCTGTGTCAAAGGGCAGCTTATATTCCAGCTTGTTTTTATACAGCTCGTCACTCAGCGTCAAAAACTCGGTGCGGTATTTCTTGCTCACCGGCAACCGGTATTCCAGCATCACCACATAGTCGCGCATGTCTTTGCCCTTGTATTCCGGGTCAGCCAAAAAATGCAGGGTGTCTACCAGTTTGCTCTGCTGCATCACGCGCTCCACCACACTGGCGGTCAGGGTATTGTCCTCGTTAATCAGGATCGTGTACATTGCTCGTCTCCTTTCCGCCCACAATGTAGTCAAACTCATTGCGGCTGATTTTGCCCTTGTGCCACAGCGCATTTAGGGTCGCTTCTTTTAATCGGCGATCCAGATACAACCGCCGCAAACTCTCCACAAAGTCACTCATAGCACACCTCCTTCAATCAGGCTCAGGGTATAAGCATCAATAATAGCCTCAGGGGTTTTGGCCCCCAAGGCTTTCAGCTTGTCATATTCGTAAACACTGATCTCTTCCAACTGCACGGTATCGTATCCTGCCGCCGGAATGTTATAGTATCCGTCCACATGCCAGATGTAGCGCCCATCACTGCTCACAATTCCTTCGGCATCATCTGCTGTGCAGTTCACCATAATCCCGTGTTTCGCCTGGTATTTCACAAAACTCAAGTGGTCAAGGGTATCAATCACCTGGCCGTTATATATCACCTTGTAATACATTTCCTCCCTCAACCTCCTTTACACGCTGAACATCACGCGCACGCCATGCTGCTCATTCGGGGTAACATAGCTGTAAATCTGGCCGTCAGCCGCAACCTGCAAAAAGTAATCTGCATACTGAACATTCGGGCTGCGTGTCCAATAAGTGGTGGCCGCGCCATCATCGTCATAGCAGATTCGGCTCTGATTATCCGTCATGTAACTGATCGTTGTACCTTCATAAATATACGGCTCACTGTTCATGCTGGGGTTCAGCTCATATGCAGCCGGTATAAAGAAGTAACAATCCGCCGTCATAATTTCCTTGGATGTTCCGCCCGCACTGGATGTCACTTTTACCTGCTGGATCAACTGCTGCCATCCAATCGGCAAGGCATTCGGTAGCCGCTTGTCCAGGTAGGTGCGCAGCGTTGCTGCGGGCCAACCGCCATTGTTGTAATAGTTACTGGTAATCGGCATCTTGCGTGCCAGCGTATTTTTCGCCAAAAACGTCATTGCGCAGCGCTTGTTTGTGTTATCGCTTAAATAAAACTGCTTAAATCCGCACATCTCATATTCGCGGGTTTCATGCGGCCATGCAGCCAGCTTTCGGCAGGCATTGTCGCCCAGGTCTGCATACCAAACTTTCGCCCAGTACACATCACCCTTGGCAAACCGTTCATATTCTCCGTCATCTGCCTTGGCGCAACCAAACACCAGCGTTGCATTGGTCTGTGTAATTCGTCCACGGTTAATCTCGGTGTAAACAATGTCGTCACCGTAAATGTTAGCCGTATACACATGCAGGTTGTTTTCGCCCTTCTTGTGGCGCATTACCACCATGTCACGGGTTCCAACTGTGGCAGCTGCTGCGCTTTCGGTGCCCCAACTGATCTTGGCTCCATTATTGTTCCAAATGCGGATACCGTTCATGCCGTTGGTTTCAAAACACTGCATCAGCACAGCATTGGCCGTATCGGTTGTGGTCATCCGGTAATCTACCGCCAGCACCCAGTCCCGGTCTTCCTTCAACAGCTGCACACCGGTATCCATATAGTTGGTGCCATCAAAGGTCTTTTTCTCGTTAATCAAAACCTTCTCTTCAATGTCAGAGTAGCTAAAGTCGTTGCCCATCGTAATGGTAACAGCGTCCTTGGGGCTGACCACCTTATTCTCCATACCAACCTTTTTCATTGCGTAAATCTCAACCGGGCGCAAACTTCCAATCTCTTTGCCGTCAAAATAACCAGAGGTATATTCGCAGCTGTCATATACCGCATTGATGTCCTTGTCTCCGTTCACATATCCGCCCTTGTCCCAATGGTCAAACAGGTAGAACTTATAAGCTCCTTCCTCCGCCGTGTAGGTCGGGGTATCGCCGTCGTACAACACCATGCTGCCATAGGGGGCAACTGTTTTCTGCTTCTCCGCACCATTGTTCAGGTAGCGCACGGTATACTTCCGCACACTCTCGGTATATTTGGCCGTTACGGTCTGGTTGGTAAATACTGTAACAAACTCTGTGTCCCATCCAGCATAGGTAAAGTCAGTGCTCACCGTGCTCTTCTTGGTCGGCTTCGGGATCGGCTTCTCCGCACGGGTCACAGGGTCAACAGCCTTACCACCCTTGTCAATGTACTGCACATCCAAAACTGTGTGCTCGTCATCATCATTCACAAAGGTCCAGGTAAACTGTTCCACCAGCGTGTTGTAGCTAATCTTCAAGTCCGGCCACTGTGCATTAAACTCTGCCAGCTTCTTTTCACGCATAATGGGCACATGCACCTTGCCCTCCAGTACAGAGTGCTCGGTGTTATAGCCGTTCTCATCCAGGCCGGTCATTGTGTACAGCCGGTCAAGCAGCGCTGTATCCTCGCATTCCCAATCAATGCCAGTCAGGCGCACGCGGTTCAAACCTGTGCATTTTTCCAACATAGCTTTCAAGTCAATGGTCGGGCAGCTTTCCACAACCAGTGTGGTCATGTTCTCATAGCCGTCAATCTTCAAATCGGTCAGGTGGTTCAGGCTCTGTGCCGTCAGGCTTGCAATCGCAGGCAGTTCAGCCTTTTCAATCTTGCCGCCCTTGGCAAACGCCACACCGGTAATACCGCTGCCGCCGGCATAAAAATCGGTCAGGTTTACACATCCCGCCAAGCTGATGGACTTTTTCAGGTTTGGCACATTCTGCAAATTCAGGTGCTCCAGCAGCGTATTGTTGCCAACCGCAAAGTCGGTCAGGTTTGTGTTGCGGTAGCCTTCGGTGCCGTTGCCAACCTTCAAGTCGGTCAATTTCACACCATGGCTAAAATCAACATACCCAGGGTAAAACCCGCTAATGTCGCCAATGCTCTGCATCAGGCTGGCATTGTAAACATAAACCTCGGTATCGTTCATGGCTGCAATCGGGCACTCAATCGTGTAGGTCTGGCCGCGCTTGCCGCGCATTTTTACCGGGTTGGAGCCATACAAAACACTCACATAGGTATCTGCATACGGGCGGATATGGAACGTGCCATCCGGCTGCACACCTGTCCAGTTGGTCGGGGTATAGCCGCGGATCGTCATATCATCAGCCGTGCAGGTCGTACCGCTGTACTTGCTCGCAATATACTTTTCCTGGTACTTCTGGTACTGACGGCGCTGGTGGCGCTTGTTGCCGTGCATCATCGGCAGGTAACTGGTTGTTCCATTGTCTTCATAGGTGCGGAAATATTTGCGCCGCATATCCATAATCCAAAGCTTTTCGGGCTTCACATCCTGGTACGCCTCAATCTTGCGCAAAATACGGTTTGCACTCCAGGCCAAAACGCTCTCACGGTTCAGATACATCTTCTGCAAATCGTCCGCAAAAAGATCTCGTACCTTGCACCACAGCTTACTGTCTGCCGCGTTAAACACGCTCTTGGTGCCAATGGTGTCGGTGTCCTCATAGCCGTAAGTCAGTGTCAATCCGCCCTCGTTGTCGTTGCCCTGGCAGGTATCGTTATCATAATCCATGCAAAAATCCCAATGGATCAGATCTTCTGTGTGGGGGAACACATTCTTGGCGCGGTTATCCACCATTGTGTGGCGCTCAGTGAACAGATAAAAGAACAGCACACTGTCCTTGATGAAGTGGTCCTCAAAGTGGGTCTTAAACTCTTCGTCATCTGCATTTACTACCCAGGTCAGCAAGCTCTGCCAGGCATTCTTTGCCGCCTGTGTTTCTTCCTCGGTGCAGTTTTTGCTAATATAGCGGAACTCAAAGCTGTGGTCGCCGTCCCAGGTTTCCTGGCTCAGATCGTCACTCAAAAAGCGGGTCTGGGCATCGGTGTTGTTATCAATCTCAACAATAACTTCCTTGTGGTTTTCGGGGTTCATGCCCTGGGTGTCATTGTTCTTCTTGCTGTTGCCAATATCACCGCAGGCGTAAAAATGCCACTGGCCGTCCTTAAACACCGTTGCGTTCTCCACGTCCGTCTCCTGGATAAACACCACGCACGGGTAAAACGCCATCGTGTCGCGCACCTTCGGGTTCTCTTTCTTTGCCTTGCGGGTATATGGGTTAAACGTGTTGTAATCATCTGCAATGCAGGCGTTGTTTGCATTTTCAGAGCTTGCAATGTTTACCTTGATATTAAAATATTTCTCCGGGATACTGTTCTCGGTCAAGGTATAAGTGCTACTGGTGCTATCATCGCCAAACGTAAATCCGCCGGAACAGTTAATATCAATGTTTCGGCCACTCTCGCCATACGCATTGGAGCTGGTGCCCTGGCCTTTATGGCTGCCGGTCGCGGTCCAGTTATCCTCCACAGCGCGTCCGTTCTTGTAAATCTGCTGGATGGTGGTATTAAAAACCTCATTCTTTTTGCCGGTCGTAAAGGTCGGGGCGCTGATCTTGATAATGCGCAGGTCCGGGCACTTCTCGGCCAAAAGGTCAGCATCCAGCTCGCCGCTCACATTGGTAATATCGTTGCGGTTGTAGCGTTCAATCATCAGCTCGGCGTTCTTGGCATCCGCAATAAAGTTGTCCAGGATCTCATCGTCCGTCAGTTCCATGCCGTAGGTTTTCATGCGGTATACCTGCACATCACAGTCCGCAGAGCCAATCGTAATGCCAACCGGGCTTGCCTGTGTAAAGTTGTCGCTTGCATCGTACAGTTCCACCTTACAGGGGATACCGTCGCACCATAGTACCATCTCTTTATACTTGCTGTCCGGCAAAATATTGAACTCAAACTCCAAAAAGTCATCTTCGCAAATCGGCAGCTCAATGCGGTTCTGCTGGCTGGTCAAGGTAATCTTTTGTGCCTGTACCGTCAAACCAACGTTGCCATTTGCGCAGGTTAGTGCCGTAGCATCGTAGTCTCGCACATTGGTGGTCTTAAACACCAGCTTAAAGTTCTTACCCTTCTTTTTGGCATCGTCCGCAAACAGCTTGTAATCCAGCGTGGCGGTAGTTCCGGCTTTCACGCAAAAGTAAGTATCGCCGTCCTCATCAATCTGGTAGCCGCCATTGCTCCAGTCAAAGTTGTCGCTTACCGTCATCGCGGTATTGCCATCGGTCCACAGGCGGTTTTCGTCCGCATTGGTTCGGCCAGCCGGGTTAAAGTCAAACATCAGGTTGGTTTTCACCGGCTCAATGTTAATACCCAGCTCGGTAATTTTTACATTGATGGTCTTTACCGTCTCGCCGCAGGTAATGGTCAACACATGGCTGCCAATCTCGCTGCTCTTGTACGTCCAGGTTTGTTTGGTGCGTCCTACCGTCAGCTTGCTGGCAACAATGCCATCCACAGCCAGGGTCACATTGGTGTTACTGCTGGCCGGGTCATACACGGTATAGCTGATTGCAACATTGCTGTACTGCTTGGCACTGTAATCCAGCACGGCGCAACTGATAATCGGGGTATTATTGCCCTCTTCCACCCACATAATATCGTGGCGCAGGGTGTTGCTTGTCACCTGTTTGCCATTGATCTCCGCCGTCATGCTCACTTCCAGCAGGTGGCTGCCGTGCTTCTGGGTGGGTAAATTGTAGGTCATCTGGCGGCCTGTCACTGCAGTGCTTGTTCCGCCAATCGCCTTGCCATCCAACTTAAAGCTGATGTTTTTGGCAATATTACCATACGGAGTAAACCGGTAAGTTACTTCGCCGGAATAAAAAAGAGAGTCATCAAAAATGCTCTCCAAATAAAACTCAACAACATTAACCGACCAGTTCTTGCTGCCCACACTGCCCATGCTGTCCGTAACCTGCAACCGCACAGTGTTGTCACCGCTGTGCAAGTATTGCGTCACATCAAAGGTGTTCTTACCCTGGGTGATGGTCGTGGTTGCCACCTTGGTGTTGCCCACATACCAGTTGCCAGTCGCATTGCCAGTGTCATCGCCAGCATTGTCCACACTCGTAAACTTAAAGCCGATCAATGCATTGTCACCCTGAACTACAGTCAGGCTACTGTCACCAATTCGTTCAATAGTAATGGTGCTGGTTGTCTCACCGCCACCACCGCCACCACCTTTAATGGTAACAACAGTCTTGGTTGTACCGTCTTCCAACAGGCTCAAATGACCGTCATCACTGGTGTAAGTAATGTCGTACTCATGGCCGTTGCTGGGCTTAATATCTTTGATCTTTTCCTGGATTTCTGCAATGTCGCTGTTGGCCGTATCCACACTGCCCTGCAAAGCTGTCACGGTATTCTTAGTCACAGTCAAATCATTGGTAAATCCATCCAGAGCAGTTTTGTCCGCCTTATCAGCCAGCAGTTTGTTGGTTGCTTCCTTATTATAATAATCACTCTGCAAGGTGTTCGGCAGGTCGCCCACACTATCCTGCAAAGCTTTCACGGCTTCGTTGTTGCTGGTCTTATATTCATCCAGCGCTGTGCTTACCGGGTTTACCGCCGCGCTGATCTTAGCATCCATCGTCTTGCCATATGCGGTCGTCCACTCTGCGCTGGGATCGGTGCTCAAGGTTACAGTTTTAATCACTGCATCGCCGTTATAAAATGTTAAAGCACGGGTGCCCGCATCATACGCACAGTTAAAAGCCGCCAATCCGTCAATCCCGGAAATCTTGCCTTCCAACAGTGTAACAAAGCCATCCACTTCTTCCTTGTTATAATACTTGGCAAGCTCCGTGGTCAGCTCAGTTTTCTTGGTGTAATTGGTGTCAAGGTCACTCTGCAGTTCCTGCTTAATTCCTGCTGCCGCATTCTGGATTTTATTATCCACACCCGCCGCAGCGTTGGCTGCATCCTGGGCGCTGGCCTGTGCGGCACTGGCATAGCTGGAAGCCTGGCCAACCTTCTCGTCCATCAGGGCAACAAAGCTTGTGTACCAGTCGTTGTCCGGTTCTACCATCTTGGTGCCACTCAAAGCCTCCAAGATATTCAGCTCACCGTTTGGTCGTGTGCGCCACATATAGGTCTCGCTGCGTTCATTTACACCGGTTGCAGTGATCTCAAAGCGCACTGCCCCCTTTTTGCTTGTCACACTATTTGTAACCAGCCAATAGAACCGAATCGTATCATCGTTGTAGGTAACATTGATCGGCGTGGCATATGCTTCCTGCCCGTCCACATTCAGGTAATGTACCTGCAGCATCATCTGCATCAAATCAATGCCGTCATATCGCCGCGGCATCTTAAACGGGATCACCTGGCTGTTGGTTTCCTGGGTAATGTTGATCTGGTTCTCGTCCATCACAACATTTTTCATCTCGTCAATGGTCGAAAACGCATCGTCGTTATATTGGCTGTACCACAGGTATTTTTCACTGCGGGTGTAACCGCCGTCATCATTGGCCTGCGCTTCCGGCATATCAACCACCGCAGCCATGGGGGTAGCCTCAGCCTGCAATGCCACTGGCTCTGCTTTGGCCGCCATCTCAGCCGCCATCCGTTTCGACTCTTCAAAACTTAATGCCATGTTTTCCTCCTCCCCTTTCTATTTTTCAAACAAACAATACAATATGGGCGTGGCACTTATCGCCATCGCTGTTCAGCTTCACGCGCCATTGGGTGTATGCTGTGGATGTGTTCAAAGCCTGCTGCTTATATACAGCCTGCAGTCCGCTTCCGCTATCCCACACATCCGTCCAGTTGCTGCCATCGTTGCTGGCCTGCACCCATACTCGGTTAAGTCTGTTTTCTGTTCCGGTCTTACTCACACTGACCACAACCCATGCGTGCTGGCAACCGCCAGTCGTCACCACGTTGCTGTAATGGTCGCCGGTGGTTGTATCCTTATCAATCGTTGCAATTCGGCTTCCGGCTTTACCAGTCAGGTCGGCAATGCTTTCGCCGTTCGCAATCTTATCTTCTGTGCAGCCAATCCCTTTGCGGAAATCAGCCAGGTTCACGCGCACTTCCGGTGCCCAAAAATTGCCGTCACTTTTGTATGCACCCTCGTCAATATTACGCAGCGCAAAATACTCGCTGTCGGTTCCAAAACCCATGTCATGGGCAAAGCCGTAGCTGCGCCTGGTCAGGGTACCCTGCGTGCAGTTGCCGTTCTTATCAATAAACTTCTTGTCGCTGGCCACATCATTGGCGGTTGCCGCATTGGTGGTATCATCCTCCAACAGGGCTTTGGCCGCCGTGCTTGCGGTTCCCCACAGCCACATCACGTTATCGTAATAGCAGCCACTGTAAATATCGTTGGTTTTCTGGTTATCTGTGGCTACACACAGCCGGGTCACACCGTCCTTTTTCTGCACGGTCATCTTGGTGCTTTCGCGCTCACCGCCCTGCAGCTGGGTCGTGGCAGAATAAGTCTTGATAGATCCTTTCACCAACTTGCCATCTACCCAGGCAGTTTTTCCTTCCAGGATAGATTTTTCATCCGCAGTGCCCGGTGTATTGCTGTCCAGCCCGCTTGCGCTGATCGCACCGCCGCTGTAATAGCCGGCCTTGATCTGGTAGCTCTCGCCGTTGGCCAACTCTGCCGTTACAGTGCCGTAATTCTGCATGGTGCCTGTTTTCAGGGTTTTGTTCTTGCTGTAAAATGTCTGTCCTGCCAGCACCTGGTCCGGCAAAGCAGTCGTGGCAGCCAGCTTGGAAGCCCCAATGCCGCTGCCGTTAGTAAAATTTACAATGTTTCTCCTCGTATCGTACTGAAAAATCACCCACTGCCCAGCACCAATCGCACCGTCGCCCAGCTTCTCTGTGCCGCAGTAGGCATTGCTGGTCATATCTTTGCCATTGATCACCAGTCTGTGCCCATCACTGAACGCCGTGGTAAAATATGCTTTGCCATTGGCTGCGTTGCTGTAACTGCTGCCGCTCTTGCATGTCAGGGTATGGGTTCCGCCGCTGTAACTGTAGCTGTATTCATGGATCATCATGTCGGGGTCAAACTTGCCGTCAATGATGTAATTCACCGCTCCGGCATAGTGCTGTTCCAGTGCAGTAATCGCATGTTTCACATGGTTAATGTCCGCCGCTTTAATAATGTATTTGCGCAGGCCGCTGTTCTGGTTCAGGTAATTGCTGGCCTCGGTATACTTGCCGTCTGCCAGGTACTTGGTGTACTGGGCTGCCGCTGCGGCATGGCCGCTGTCCAGGTCGGCATTGTCTTCAAACGTATCAATACCTTCCGGGAACTTTGTGTAGGTATCTGCCATTGCTTATCACTCTCCTGTTTCATCTTTTACAGGGTACGGGTAATACGGGTAAAACCTCATCAGCGTCACATCCATCGTTCCCTGCCCCAAGCTCTTATCAATCTTTTTAATAATAAATTGCACGGCTGTCTTGCCGCCCATGTAACGCGGGCAGTATTCAACCTTGGTGTTCACATCCAGCCACGGTACCAGCAGCATCTTCACCGTAATGCTGTCGGTCAATCGCGCCCGCTTCCATAGCTCGTATTCGGCCACATCCAAAATGCCGTCATCTGTTGTGTAATTGTCGTATTCGCCGCCGCTCAAAATCACATTGCGCCGTCCAATTCGTTCAATGCTGAACGGGCTGTTCAAAAACTGGTTGTCCTCCTCATACCCTTCAATATCCGGGTTGGCGGTGCTCACAACCTCCAAATTCTGGCAGTTCTCGGTTTCTTTCAGCTTGTCCAGCTCTTCCTCGCTCGGTTTTGCATCTTTCAGCATCACCATGGCGTGCGGCTGTACCTGCCCATAAAAATAAAAGCGCCCTTTGCCGCCATTCTCATTCGGGGAATAATCGGCATCGTAGCGCACCACATATTGTACTTTTGGTTTCATGCAGTCCTGCCTGGCCTTTTTGTTGTTGCCGGCTTCATCTGTGCTGATGGTATATAGGCTTAAAACATCGGTCACAACCGCATCGCTGCTCTCTGTTGCTTTGGCGCTGATCTTCATCTGGTACCCTTTGTCAGCATCGTACAGGTCGGCCACATTGTCCGGCGGCGTAAACAAAACCAGCTTCTTACCGCTCAATGCCAACCCAACCACGTTTAATGTTATGGTTTTCTTTGTCGTGTCCACCACCAGGTCTGTGCAGCTCACATCCGGGCTTGCCGCAGCACCAAACACCTCTACGCAGTTTCGCACCTCGCTGTAATCCACCGTTGCGTCTTCGCTGATGATCAAATCATTGAACACATCGGCATTCAGCACCAGCGGGTCATCCTCACAACTTGGGATCTGCTGGCATTTGAACACATCATCCTCAAAAAATATTTCAAACGGGTAATACAAATCCCGCAACTGTGTCAAAATTGTCCACACACTGGTCGCCGCATCAAACTCCTGGTCATAAGGGATCGTTCGGTTCCAATATTCTACAAATACTTTGTTGATCCCCACTTCCTGTAATAGCTCCACCATCGCCCTGCGGATTCCACCCCCGGCCTTAAACACGGTTTTAATACCTGTCAGCTGTCCGGCCAACGTGTCATTCAGCATTGCTGTCAGGTCCATGCAGTTAATGGTCAGGCTCCGGGTCTGCGTGTCATAGTTGTATCCGTTCTGGCTGAACACATATACCCCCTGGCTGTACCAGATAATATCGTCCAGCATCGGGGTCTTCACACCAATGTAAATCCAAACATACTTGTTCATCCACTCGCTCTCGCTATATTGGCTGATCGCATGTTTTTCGTCCAGCACAATGGTCGAAGTGTACGTTCGCCGGATGTCCGCATCTGCATCTACGGAAATTCTTCCCTCGGTCGTAATGCCCTGCAAACTGTCAATCGTCTTCATCCGGTCGTTCAGCAGGTCAATGCGGGTGTACAGCTCAATGTTATGGGAGTATAAGGTTCGTATGTCTTCTGTGCTTGGCACATACATCGCGCATCAACTCCCTTCAATATCTTCTGCAATAAACCCGTTGCGGTACAAGTCGGTGCTGCTCTCCAAGCTGCCAATCTCCACAAAATCAAACGCCACAGCAACCTTGTCATAATGGTCACTGTAGCTGATACTTGGCTGGTTAATAATGTTCGCCATCCAGCTGCGTCCGTCAAACAGCTTCAAAATCTTCGGCTTCTTGTTGGTACACCAGTCCACAAACTGCTTGCGGTACCGGGCACCGCCATCCCCGTCATAATCATCTGTGTCAAAACTGTATTTCAGCACAGTGGCCGTAAAATTGCCCTGCTCATAGTTCAGGTCGCTGCCGTAAATCACATACGGGTAACGGCTGCTCATAGTTTCCACCACACTGTTTGGTTGTGTTCTGGTCGTGCTGGTCACGCTGGCATCAAATAACAGGTGGTAACTAATGTCTCCGTCCGTCAGCACCGCACCGTCAAAGCTGCTCAAAATCTTGTTCGTGAACATGTCCTGCTCAGCATCGTCAATAATCGGCACAAACGCATACTCATACTCGGTGTTGCGCCCGTCTGCATACCAATCAATGTGTACCCAGTTGTTCAGTTCTTTTTCCCATTCCTTCAGGGTTTCATCATTCACCGGGGTTGGCCGGTGCTTGGTCGCCAGGGTAATCCAGTTATAGGTTCCAACCCGGCGTCGTTTTAACCGCATCTCGCTGATCTGTTCCGCCCGGTAGCGCAGGTTGCCGCCCAGGGTATCACCGTTAAAAGCCGCATAAATGGCCGTCTGGGCCTGCCACCCATTGTCCAGATTGTACTTGCCGTAATCCTTGTCGGCATCGCGGCTTAACAGCAGGTCGTCATAAACACCGTTCTGCAGCTTCAGCACATTCAGCGCCTCATTATAGGGCGGGTATGGCAAAATCGCATTCTGTCCCATCAAAATATCGGCTCCCACAATCATTTCCACACCCCTCCTTTACTCCCAGCGCAGCTCAAACAGGCCGCCCTGGTTTTTCAAATACACCTTAAACCAACCATTTGGCGCACTGGTTTTTACATTGCTCTGCAAACAGTATCCGCCGCATGTCAGTTCTAGGTAATAACATGTTTTCTTTTCGTTCGTCTGGTAGTTGTAGGCATTGCTGCTATAATCGTCCGCAATATCGCGGCGGCACAAAAACAACTTCAAAGCATACGGATCTTCGTCCATTGTCGGCATACTAATCCCGTTACTCCGCTTGTTCCACAGCCCAATCAGCAGCTTGTTCCAGCGGTCGCTTCTCATGTTCAGCCCCAGGGCATAGCTGCTATCCACCACGCTTCCTTCTTCCACATGGCTGCCCTGTACCTTAAATCCGTCTTTGAACGTCATGTCGGCCTTAACCGGATCGGTGTCGTCCACCGTCAGGTCTACTGCCTGGTCCCCGGCCGATCCGCTTACATAGTGGTAGTCATCTTTGTTGTCGTTGCGGTCCTTGCCCTCAATTGTCACAACATAAGATTTCACCCAAATGCAGCCCTCTTCATAATGGTTTTCCAGCGCCACAGCCGCATAGCCGTCACCGCCCACATAGCCAATCAGCAACTCACAAAATCCAGTGTCCAGCTTCATGCCGTGTTGGGTAATGCCCTGTGCTCTGGCGTAATAAGTCGTGTCATTGCGCAGGTTGCTGATAATATACGCCTTGTCCGGCACCCGCAGTGTCTCGCTGCTTTTCACCAGGCTCTTGCTGGCATCATACAGTTCAATCGTATATTCGTTCAGCTCTTCGCCCTGTGTGCTCTCGTATTGTACTGTAAACTCAAAAGCACTGTATTCAATGTTGGTTTTGTCCTTGGTGCTAATTTCTTTGAACTTAAATACCGGTGTCTCTACACAATAAAACAGCAGAATGTCGCTCCATTCGCTCCACGCACCGTCCTGGCCGCACACCCGTACCTTAATGCCAAACGCCGCGCTGCTGTTTGTAATGCTGCCGGCCTTCAAAGTAAACTCGGATCTCTGGGTACTCACCTCACCGCTCTGGTAAGTTGGGCTGCCCAGTTCCTCTGCACTCATGGCATTGGCCCAAATTTGCGCCTCCACCTTGGTAATCACACCAATGTATCGGAACCGGAATGTATAATCTTTTGTCGCATCAAATGCTGATACGGTATATAATGCTGGTTTGCTCATCCTCCCACCACTCCCCTCCCTCTCTGAACAACAAAAGCCGCCCAACCAATCAAAGTCAGGCGGCTATTCTTATTTTTCAATAACGCTATTAGCTTATATTTATTTTACGCTTTCTTCCGGATTATCCTCTGCTGCATCAACCGGTGTTTCCGCGGCCTTTTCTGCCGCAGCCTTCTTAGCCGCTTCCATCTCTTCCTGTATCGCGCTCTTGCGGATATTCTGCACATCACGCAGCAAACTCTCCAAAATCAACTCCACTGCATACGGCGGCAATCCAACCTGGTTCACACCGTCACAAATGTAAGTCTTCAACTGTTCACATTTCAAATTAAAATTTTCCATCATAAAATCTCCTCGTCAAAATTAAACCAAAATGCCGCCAATAAACCGCAGCCCATGCTGTTTTAGCTTTATATCGGTCACATACCCCTGCGCATTTTTTACAAGCTCAATACCATAAATAAACGGTACAGCCTGGGTGTTTGCGTCAAGAGTGGTTACTTCTTTGCTGCCGTCCCAGCCTAAAGTTTGGCCGCCCCAGTTGGTTGTGCCGTCATAAACATAAAAAGATGGAGCTTCTGAACTTGTGCTAAAAAGCTGCATATTTCCTCGTGCCTGAGTTGTGGGAAAATCAATCGTAAATATTTTTTCACTACTATCTGAAGTTACCGCTCCGTAAATAGAACCAATGTGTCCAATACTATCTCCCTCATTAAAATCTATGTCGGAGCAAGTTACAGATCCATCTAGCAAACTTATTTTTCTATTACCAGATGCAGCAGTTCCTTTTATTTCAATTCCACAAGGATTGCCGGTTGTTCCTTCTGCGTAATAAATGTTTACACCAAAGGAAGTCGAAATGCCTTCATGTGGATCAAAGATGATATAATTATTATCATCTCCAAGCTTCATTCGCGCCCAATCTCCAAGATTTTGATTATGATGATTTTTTAATTCAAAAGAAAGGTTGTTGGCAGTATAAACTTCAAGACCATCCGGCGTTAATACTGTTTTAGTTACAACATTAGGAGCAGGATCAGAATGCTCATTTGTGATAGTAAAAGTTCCGTCTGCTAAGTTGTAAACAGAATTTTTATTTTGAGATGTCAACATACCGGTGGCAATATATGAAGCATTAAAATACACATTGCCATCTTCAATAAACATGCCCTGGCTTGCTCCATTATTGGTTAGCCGGTTAAAGATATCCTCCTGCGTCAGCTTCTTATCAACCGCATCAATCACTTCGTCCTTGTTCGTGTAATTGTCTTTCTTACCCCAATCGCCGGCATCATATGCCTCGCCTTTCGCCTTGGGTTTTCCACAAACAAGCACTTCTGCCCCCGTGTACCACAAATCACCTTCGTCATACGGCGGGTCGGGGTGTTCGTCCTTGCTGGCATCTGCCGTAAACACACGCCGCTTTCCATCCGCCGTATCCTGTGCCTTGCTGGCCGCCTCAAGTGCATTGGTTACATCCTTGTCCTGCACCAGCTCCCACTTGTAGCTGCCATCGTCACCTTTCATAAATCGGTATGCTTTGCCTGTCTCTGTGTTATAAAACAGGTCGTCCACATGTTTTTCTTTTTCTTCATCTGTCGTCCAGCTCTTGGCCGGCTCGTTATCCAGCGTAGGGTCATAGGCGTAAAAGTGCTGCTCGGCTTTACTGTCAATCTGGTCTTGTATATCTTTCGTTACACCATCTACATAATTTTTCATGTCGTCTTTGCTGGCATAACTATCCTTTTTTACCCAGTCGCTGGCATTATATTTGTCACTGGCCGTGCGTGCTACCGTACAAACCAGAATGTCTTCTCCATTAAACCACAAATCGCCCGCATCATACGGCGGCTCCGGGTGCTCACCTTTGCTTGCATCAGCCGTAAATACTTGGCGCTTACCATCTCCGGTGTCTTGTGCCTTGCTTGCGGCTTCCAGCGTATCCAGTGTGTCCTTATCTGTCACTTCTACCCAGCTGCCGGTTTTTGTTTCCTCGTCATATGTCCACTGCCAGCCTTTCTTGCTGTTGGTGTTATAAAACAAATCGCCGTTGTGCGCTTTCTTTGTGGCGTCGTCTTTCCAGCTCATAGCAGGCCAGTTCTCAAGCGTCGGGTCATAGTTATAAAAATACTGTTCAACCTTGCCATCCACCTGTTCCTGCAGCTTGTCAACCTTATTCACATAATCTTTCAGGTCTTCTTCAACCTTGTCCTGCTTCAACAGGTTCCGGTCAATTTCATACGGCTTAATGTACAGCCGCTTAAAGTCGTTCTGCGGGGCAATCACAGCCACGGCATCGTTCACCTGGAACAGCGCATTACTCGCAATGGTGTATTCCTTGCCAAAAGCCGCCACTACATAGCCGCTGTGGTCATCCAGTACCTTTACAATCGTGCCAACAGCTGTACGGTCAAACTTGGCATTGCTAATCAGTCTCTCGCAGTAACGCTTCACCTCTTTTGCCAGGTCTTTCAGCCCCGCAATGGCATCATCCAATGTGTTCTTCGCCATAGCTTTTCCTCCAAAATAAAAAAAGCCGGGCAGCCACATAGGCCACCCGGTATATCGTCATCGGTATTATGGCTTAAACCAATATTTCTTTACATCTGATTTTTCATCATAACAAAGCTCAACGTATTTAATTTCTCCTCTGGGAATCATAACAATTCGGTCATCCATTGTTGTAAGGATATTACCCTCTTTATTTAAAACATCATATCCAGATAAAAGTAATACGTTCTTTTTATCATCCATTCCAACATAAGAACCACTAAAATCGTTCTCGCAGTCTGTATAAACTACCATATTGGTTCCACGTTTATAGTCAATAACATCTTCCCACACGCTATCGCTTGGGGACCATTTGAACAGCTTATGCAACACCTGCTTAATTTTTACGTTCCTGCGCAGAACAGAAAGAACGGCAGCAATAACGCAAGCCATGGCATACTGTAACTTCTTGGTTGGTACTACCTGCATAAGCAGAAAACTAATTACCACAGAATAAACCAGGTAATGTTGAGGCAACTGTTTGTCAAGCAGCCGGTTATAAATCCATAACATCAATAAACCAGGCACCACATACTGCAAAATAGCAGGAATCATGGCAACTAGCTCGTTTAAGTATTGTGTTATTTCCATCACTTATTTTCCTTTTTGTCCTCTGCTTTTTTCCAAGAGGAGCTATTTTTATTGTTCTTGGCTTCCGGGTTAAAAGTAAACTCCGTGTTCGGCTTGTTTTGGCTTTCAGTCTTTGCCATAGGTATAACACTTCCTACTTTATTATAATAGGGTCATTATACCATACAAAAAGCCGGACAACAACAATCTGTTACCCGGTGTAAATTGACTTATAAAATTATCGCATTGCTCGTACAAGAGCATTAAATTCTTGTTCTGTTTTGGCAAATCGGTATGGAGCATACTCTCCATATGCTGTTGGTCTGCTAATCGTTACTAACTGTACGCCTTTGTCGCCAACCGCAGCATTTAAGGCTCTTTTCATTTCAACAAGATGCTTGCCGTGAGTTGTTTTCAAAGCAACACAGCCATGAGCATATCTATCTTTCGCTACTAAATAGCACATGATTCAGAGCCTCCTTAAAAAGCAACAGCCGTCATCTTACCTTATTATATAAGGGACCTAACCGCTGATTCCTCTCGGTTGGTTTCCCTCTGTCCTGTTTGTAATTACCGCTTGCTGAACTCCTGCGCCATAATGGAGCCAATGTTCTGGTGCAAAATGCGGCCAAAATTCTCAACGTCATTCACACCGTTCATCACAATGTTAATGTCGCCAATGTGTACGCCGCTGCTGCCAGCACTGGCCAACTCAGAGTTCACATTCCCCATCCGCTTCAAAATAGCACTCTCCACAAAAGCTTCCGGGTTAATTGCCGCGCTAAACAACCGGCGGGTCAAATTCCCCGGCACAACGCCGTCCCCAACCTCCAGGCTGGTATAGCGTCCGGCTTCCGGCTGCCGTACAACAATCTCAGGCCCAGCCTCATCAACACGCGCACGTTCAAAGGCCGAAACGTTCATAATGCCGGTTGCATGGTTAGCGCGAGTGATCTCGTTTTTCTCCCATTGCAGCTCTTTCTTCTGCTTTTCAATCTCAGCATTATCTTCGTTGTACTTCTTTTCCACTACCTTAATTTGCAACTCAAGGTCTTCAACCTCTTTGGTCTTATCTTTAATCTGCTTCAAAACATCAACATAGTGGTTCTTAAAGTCCGTCAGCACATCCATGCGCTGGCCCAGGATTTTTTCTTCCCAGTCAGCTCCAAGCCGCGCTACGGTATTGATTCGGTTCTGCTCGGTTTCGTAAGCGTCCGCAACCTCTTCCCATTTGCTCTTATACTCTTCCAGCTGGTCAATCAGCTTCTTGTTCTGCTCGATCTGATCTTCCACATAGTCCGTCTGGCGCATGTTTTCCGTGTAATCAGAGGTGATTTTATCAATCATGCTCTGGTCCATGTTCAAGATCATCTGATCGGCATTGTCGCCGTACAGCTTGCGCAAAATCTCAAGGTTTTTGGCATTAGTATAAGCATTCTGGGCATCATCCAGCTTTTCTTTGTAATCGTTGTAAGCGTCAATCTTGTCCTGGTTGGCCTGCTTTTTGTCCTCCAGCTCTTTTTCCAGGGTCTCTTTTTCTTTAGTCAGTTTATCAATGGCGTCATTGTGCTCTTTGTCGCGCAAGGCATCATTATAATCTTCTTCGGCGCTCTTAACAGCACTTTCGTCGGCTTCCCAAACAAAGCCCTTGCCCTCACGGTACACACGCACATTCTTGGCGGCCAATGCAGCATCCAGCGCAGCTTTCTTCTGTGCCAGGCTAATAGCCTCTTCCTGTGCATCGTTGGCCTCATTCAGCTTATCAATCTCATCCTGCAGCGCATCAATCCGCGGTTGGTAACTGTCCTCCAATTCGTCATTGGCTTTTTCCAGCTCTTTAACCCGCTGCTCAATTACCCAGTTGGCACCATTGATGGCGGAATCCAGGTTGTCTTTGTCCTTCTCCAGCTTCTCTTTCAGGTCATCCCACTGGTGTTCTAGCCGGTCAATTTCTTTGTCAATGCGGTTGGTTACAGTCTTAATAATGCCATCCAGAACCGTCTGCTCTTTTTCCAGTTCCTTAATAACCTTTTCAATGGCCTCTTTCTGGTCTTCCAACACCTTTTTCTGTGCTTCATAGGTTTCTTTCAGCGCCTGGGCCTTCTTGTCCAATGCGTCAATCGCCGCACTTTGGGCATCGGTTGCGCCCTTGTTACTGCTCTTGCCGGATTTGGGCTGAGCACCACTAAAACCGCTAAGACCATAGCCATTCATTACGGCCAAACTCTTTTCAAGATCTTCAAGCTGTTTCTGGGCATCTTTAGCTTTGGCTTTCTCTTTTTCCAATTTGTTATTCAAAATAGCAAGTTTACCCGCTGCTTGTTCAACATCAGGAAGTTGCAAACTATTTCCGAAGCCTAAATTTGGATTAAAGGCTAATTTTTGACTGAGATAGTCGCTGCTAAGTACAGAACTAGCCGAAGGCATAGAACCAATCGCGCCATACAAAGTTGTAAGAATTTCAATTTCTCTTTGGTAACATTCGATACGATCATTTGTCTGTTGAATAGTTGCCTTCGTAGAATCAATCTGGCTTTGTACTTGAGCAATCATGGCGCTCTTCATCGTGCCAAATTTGCCTTCCAAAATACTCTGGCTGATACTTACAACACCATTCTCAACTTCCATATCGTTGATCAGCTCAGGATAAACCGCCAACAAAGCCTGTAAGGATTCACTGCTCAAGTATCCTTGCTCGCCCATATCCTTAAAGGCGGATTCAAGAGCTTTGGTCTGTTTGTAACAGTTACTGGTACTATCAGTAAAGTTAGAGAAGAAATTCTGTAAATCACCGGCTGCATCAAACTGCCAGTCATCATCGCTACCTTGCTCTTCATGTAATGCTTGCAACTGGGCAATAAGTCCTTCAGTACTAATACCATATTTATCTGCCAAGTCGGCAGCTTCTTTATAAGCATCACTGCCTTCTTTAATCGCTTGCCCACCATTGATAGCATCGTTCAGCGCCTTAACACTATCCTCGCCGTTAGCTACAGATTGCGTAAAGTCGTTGGTAGCCTGGGTAATAAGAGGAATATTGTTAATGTATAGGTTTATAAAATTAGCAGCAGCCCGCTGATCATCAGACAAGCTTTCAACACGCTTTTGATACTTGTCAAAATCTTCGCTGTCTTCATTCGCTGCATTCTCAAGCAACGTAGTCATTTCAGTGTGAAGATCTTCGCTTACTTCTTTTATATAGGCACGCAGATCTCCCTGCATTTTACGAAGTGCAACCATACGGGTATCATAGGCAGCCTGAAATGTTTTTCCATTAGCAAGATCTTGATCGAACTGTTTCGCAAGTAAATTCAGTTTTTCATAATCGTCCAGAGCCTGTTGTAGTTGCTCATGCTGATTTCCTTTGTACGTCCCGGAAATACCGGCATGTTTAAGAGTTGCAGGAGTAGAAATGACTTTTGTTGAAGAAGTGTCTTGCTGTTTATATATCGCATTGCGGGCTTCTTTCGCTGTCTCATCAGCCAATGCTTTTGCCAGATCCAAATTAGTTTGTAACTGCTTTCTCTGTTGTTCAAGCGTGTCATAGCTTTCTGGATCTACAATCTTGCCAGTGGTAGTGCTCCGGCACTCATCCATCTTGGCTTTAAGCTCTTCAATCTGCTTGGTTAGATTCTCAACGTTTTGAGCAGCTTCTTTATGCTCCTGGCTCATTTCAGCAGCCTTATCGCGGGCAACTTCATATTTATGAAACTTGTTTTCGTATGCCCATTGAATCCCTTTGCTAGCTAGAGTTATTGCGGCACTTACAGCTAGGGCAATGACAGCAGCTTTACCAATTCCCCACAGCGCTTTCCCAAACGACTTCGCCACGCTGGTAGCCGTCCGTGTGCTGGCCGTATAAACCTTCATCACGTCATCTAGGTTGTTGGTGTTCCGCGCAACGTCCTGAGCTATTTTGCTGGAATCTTTGAGGGTTTCGTCGAAAATAGCACTAGCTTTTTCAGCTCGTTCAGTTTCAGATTTAATGTTCTTCATCTGCTGAACATAGTTTTGAAGAGCAGCAGTGTCTTTCTCAACTTGGGCACTATCCATAAAACCAGTGAGGTTCTTAAACGTTTCTTGTATCTTTTGTTGTATAAAAGATTATTGTGTGATATAATCTTTATAAGGTTATAATCACGTTTAAGAAGGAGTGGAATATGGCTGTTTCCGATTGGAGATACGGTATTTGCCCACATTGTGGCTATATAAATTTCTACGTGAAACCATCGAAGTTTCCGATTTGCAAGTGCTGTAGCTATGAAGATCCGATAATCATTACAGACGATGAATATAATAATTTTGTACTTCCTATTGAAGCCCCTATAAAAGATCAAAAAAGCGACGAAGAGTTATCTTATATTGTGAACGAAGCTCTTCGTGAAAAATACGTTTATGGTAACGAATGTTTTAGCAAAAAAGCATACAACGATATGCTGGAATATACTGCACAAAAGCACAAAGAAGCTAAAACTTTCTTCAGTTCTAACAGCAGTGATCCGCATACTCCCAAATGCCCCACCTGCGGCAGCACCGACCTGCGCAAAGTATCCGTGGGTGCAAAGGCTGTGTCCGTGGGCTTGTTCGGCATCTTTAGCCAGAAAGTGAAAAAGACTTGGCATTGTAACAGCTGTGGATATGAATGGTAATGCTGCACAGCGCGGTGTAGAAGGTGAATCTGTGTGTCGCATCAAGAACAACATTTTGTAGGAATGCACTACTGTGGTAGAGTTTATTATTCTGGTGAAGACGGAGGATATTCGGATTATCTTATTCCTTACTATGCACATGATGAGATTTACGATAATTATTCATCTCAGAATGTTGCAAAGTCAAAAGAAGCACATGCACCAGCTCCCTGTCCTGGCTGTAATATAGAATTAAAAAATACACATTCGCGTTGCGTATTTGAACACCGTCCGTATAATATCTGGGAATGTCCAAGGTGTGAAAGAAAATTTATATTTATAAAAGATGCTAATTGCCAAGGAGTAACTCATGACAGAAAAAGAACTGCAAGAGATTGATGCCCGCATTGCAGAACTGGAAGCGCAAAGCGACGAGTACGAGCGCCAAATCAAGGAGCTGGAAGAGAAAAAGTCGCAAGTAGATGAAAAAATTTCTGATCTAGAAACACAAGCAAGCACATATCGAGTTCTTAATTCTATCAATGATGTAACAGAAGAAAATTCCATGCAAGTTTGGTTATCCAAAGACACTAGAACTACCCCTATTATGAGCAAATTCTGTGATTCTGATAAGAGTTTTTTAACAATTCCAGAATTTATGTATCCAAGAGCTTTTTTATTAGTTGTAACAAAATATCATTATGGTATACAATATATTGATTCCGGCATGACAATGACTGACTTAAAACAGGAAGGATGTTCTTCAGAAAGCCGTGTTAAAAGAATTGCCATGTCAGAACAAAAAACTAGAATGTCTGCTCTATACAAAGAATTATATAAAGTCATAACCAAACCAATAAATGATGAAGATAAAATCCCATTTGAATACCCTGTTCGTCTTGGCGGGCAAACATACAACAATCAAACTGGTTATGGCAGAACTTATTATGGTTACGACGAATATGAAGAAGGAACCTTGTATGGTGAAACTACTGGATTTGTTGTAATTGGTATAATCGGGAAAGACTGGCCTGTATATTAACATCCAACAATGTCAACCGCGTATGTGTAAAGTGTAAGACGCGGTTCTGAGGATAAGGCGAACTATAAGAAAAAACCAACAGCATAGCCACTGTTGAGTTCTTTACACACCTTATCAATTATCAAACCAAGATTTCTTTACCTTAGAATCTTCAGGGTAAGTCAAGCTCGTATATTCAATTCTGTTCAACGGCACAGTGGCTATACTGCATTCCGGCGTGTCAAACTCGTCTCCTGTCGCATTATAGAGCTTGTAATCCTTTACAATTACTCCCATGGCATCTTTATCAATTCCAATATATATACCGCTGACAATCCATTTATCAGTTTTAACGTAAATATAGGTGCCCTTTTCGTAGTCTATCACATCGTAAAAAACAGTTTTACTGGGCGAAAAGGATATCGTTTTTTTGAAAAGATTTTTTACCCAGGTGGTACGGCTCAAGACATACACAATAAGAGCTGCTACAACTGCAATTACAAAATCCCATACCACATTATTAACACAAAGAACAAGAATAAAGCTAACTACAACAGAACACATAATATAATGTTCTGGTAGTTTTTTGTCATGCAATCGCGTATAAATCCATAAAAATATAAACCCTGGCGCAATGTATTTAAGTACCAAAGGCACGGCTTCAATATAACTAATTATATCCGTTGCTGTCAATTAGCATCACCCCTTATCATTTTTTGGTTTTGGCGGCTTCTGGATATCCTCTTTTCGTGTTCCTTTATTCTTAGGAACATAAGTGAATTGCTGGCGGCGGATCTCTTCTTGTTTCTTTTCAAGCTCAGTCATTATACAACCACTCCTTATTGATTGTTGGAATAATTATATAATAGCATAGGTGTGTAGTTAATACAACATTAAACCGGTATTACCGAACTATAACAGACATTAACATATACGACATTCCTATGGTCGCAAAGAAACATAAAATAGCTAAAGCGAAATCTCCACCGTCCATAAAGCTCACCTCATAAAAGGAATAAATCATGACACCTGACGAAAATCTACAGGAGCTTCAGACTCAAAATACAGAATCTCCTGCACCTCAAAAACATAGGCTACCTACTATCCGTTCTGCCATTCCTGCTGTTCTTATAAATATTACAACGCTTGCTATCGCCGCTCTTTGTTTCTTTGGTTGGTATGATAACCAAAAGCCTATTCTAATTCAATCGGGGTACGATCAAGGCTACTCCGAAGGATACGACATAGGACATCAGAACGGTTATGACGCCGGTAACTCCTATGGTTATGATAAAGGCAAGTCAGACGGCTATGATGCTGGTTATAGTGCCGGTAAAAAGAAAGCCTATACTTCCGCATACGAAGACGGGAAAACGGCAGGATATAATCAAGGCTATTCCATTGGAGAACAACATGGCAAGGAAGAAGCCAGCAAAGAATCATATAACGAAGGATATGAGGCTGGCAAAAAAGACGGATACAACAGCGGTTACTCTGCTGGTCAATCATCGGTTCAATCTTACTCTGCTCCCACTTCTTCTGAAACAACAAATTCAGCATCTGTGATTACCGATAGTTACACAGTCTATGTTACCAAAACAGGCTCTAAATATCATCGTGCAGGTTGTTCCTATCTTCGTAAAAGCAGTATGGCTATGGATCTATCAGAAGCACGAAAATACTACACGCCATGTAGCCGTTGTAACCCTCCGTCTTAAATTTTGAAGATTGACGATAAGCCTTCCTTTAGTTCTTCAAAAAACTGTTCAACATCCTGTGTGTTGTTATTGGCGTTTTCCTGCCCCTGTAATTCTTTAATTAGCGCCGCAATCTCTTTGGCGTTGCCCGTAATCTGAATTGTCATAAAACCCTCTTCTTTATATGTAGATTGGCTACTTGGCATAAACATCTCTCTGGTACTTTTGCGATTGTTTAGATTAACGTTCGGTTTATATGTAGCACCCATAATCATCCCTCCGTTCCTTGATTTTTGGGGCAATTAAAACAGCCGCCGTTATAAATTCCCATCATCGCAAACTTGTCCATCTGCTCCGCTTGGTTTGCCGTCAAGCTTTTGCAGTTGATTGCTACTGCCCGCATAACATATTCGCACTTATAAATCATTGCGTCTTGCTCAGCACTATATTCTCGCTCAAACAGTACCTTGCACTGGCAAGGCTTCAAAATACCTTCCATAAATGCCATAAAAATTTCCTCAATTTCCTATTATCTCCATTAGGAGGTGTTTTATCATGTCAAACATACAAGGAACACATATTTGCACTTATTGCGGGCAGACGATTCATTGGTATCTTCCATCAAGAAATCGCTATGCGTCAACAGGGACTTATCAATTGTTTACGATGCCAAGCGTCGATAAAGATAGTGTTTCTGTAAAAGAGGACATAGACCCAGACACCTGTGAGCTTATTTACTCATATGATTGTCCTCTTTGTGGTCAGTACAATTCTTTCCCTCGCACTTGCAACAACAGCTCTGAATAAACGCATCTAAAACTTTCTTTTCAGAATTGTAATCCATATCCTTATAAGCTATGTCGCTACAATCAATTAAAATTATGTGTTTTTCTTTCCCGTCATCACAGCAATAACACAACTCGTCTTGTTTTACGTCATATGTACGGTTAAACAATAATTCTTTTTGGCACTGTCTCAATAAATCATTTGGTTCCATAAAAAATCACCTCTCAAAAATACCAAAAGCCCCGGCCATTAAAGGTCAGGGCTTATCTTTATATATTATTCTGGTGGCCATTCCATCCGCAGTGTTATAATTCCGTCATGAGAATGTAGACTAAGGTTACAACATTTAATGATGTCTAACCCAATTAAGAAATCGAAATCTTCCTCTGGATCATGGAATGTGCCTAGTTGAACACTTGTAACTGGAATAGCCTCGCATATTTCTAATGTCGTATTATACACATCCCCGCAGTCTTTGCCACTAACACCATGATATGTTCTTAGCCCCATAGAGGCCAACTTTAACTCTCTGGCTAAACGTTCAGATATGGCACTAGACGAAGAACCAGTATCTAAAATCCCATTACCACGCCAAATACGGCCAGTTCCATCATTATATGGTGTACTGATTATTACCCATAAAAATTTAGTATCACCTATTGTGTAATTGATGGTAAACCCAGCCATTATTTTAATTACCTCTCGTATTTTATATCAATGATATGCTGTTCAAAGTTTAGCTTCATATTAGGCACTTCATACCACACTGAACCTTGTATGGTGCATTTCTCCATTGGAATATTACGATGATCGGCTTCTGCGGCAATAACTTTTTGATTATATACAATAATAGATTTGCCACCATATTTTTCGCGCAATTCATTTTTATGTTTTTTAATCCAATGAATGTTACGCTTAACAACCAGTGATTTTTTGACCTTATCAATTATACCATTCAACCACTTCACTTTCAACTCATCTCCTCAAAAAACCACCTTCATAAATATATTTTTATAACCTTCTTACGGCTTTCCCGTAATGTTCTGACTGTCTTTCTTCCCGTCTGGTTTTCACCATGGAATAGGGCTACCCATACAGTCGATGAACCAAAACACCAAAGTTCACACATCTTCTTCTGCGCACATTTCTGTACGCGGTGTCTCGGCTGCTGATTGAGCATTGTTTACGCGGGTTAGCACCACCCCGTAGGGGCGGCTTTTCTCTCAGCATACCGCATCCGCATACTTGTTTCTGCCTTTCGGCTCCATAGTGTTCCATTACCGGTTCACTATGGCTATGCGGCTCTTAGCCTTTCCCAGCAATTTGGGTATTTAATTATTTGGCACCTGCATCCTACACAACTATTCCCCTTGTGTAAACGGGCATACAATTTACCACTGGTGCCTTTGTTCTTAATAAGTGACGTTACAAGCCCTGTACTAATACCAGTTAGTGCAGTTGGAATTAGTCCAAAATTGTCAACAAGCTTCACAGCTTCATCAGCAAGATTGGCAATATGTGTTGCTAATTCAATAAAGAATTTTATCAGATCGCTATCCAGCACATCCTTAGAAAGCTTCTCAAATGCTGCTGTGAACTGCGAGATTTTACCATTGATGCTATCAAGGTAAGTTTCGTTTTCTTTTGTGGCGCTGCCGGCAGATTCAGCGGCAGTCTTGGCGGCATCCTGTGCGTCCTTCCAGTTGTCCAGCATACCGGAAACAACGTTAGCGCGGTTCTTGCCAGCAACCTGTTCCAACAGAGATGCTTTGTCAACATCGTTCATCTTTTTCCAAACGTTGGCAATGCCTTCCATGATCTCATAGGTTGACTTAAAGTCTCCACTCTTGGTCAGGATATCAAATCCACCTTTGCCGTCAACATTGGTCAATGCCTTAATCTGTTCTCGCAGCTTGGAGGTGCTCACCGCAACGTCGTCCGTGCTTTCGCCCATCTGTTCAAGATCGGTCTTTGCGCCACGGATGCGCAGTGACAATACTTTTAGCGCGTTACCTACCGACTCCGGGTCCTGCGCAACATCATTGGCAGCCACAATCATACCAATACTCTGGTCCAACGTGTTTCCTGCGGTATGCAAGGCGGATGCCGAGCGCTGTAGCGCACTGCCAACTCCAGCCGAGGAGATGGCATAATTATTACCCACCTCATTAAATTTATCAACAATGCTGGTTACATCTTTTGCTTCAACGCCAAATGCTTTCATTGTGGAAATGATAGATTCACTAGCGTCATTGACACTAGAAATTCCATCCCCCACATGTTGGTACAGGACGGCCGCGTCAGCCAATTCTTTGGAATCTTCCAAACTGTAACCTAACCGTGCAAAATCAGCACTGGCCGTTACAATATCGCTGATAGAAGCGCCCAGGTTCTTTGCTCGCGTACCGGCATCATCCAAAAACGCATCGTATGTATTGTCAGTTTCGTCTGTAACCTTTTTCAGCTCGGTCATGGCAGAATCAATATTCACCACGTTCTGGTAAATCTGTCGTAACCCTTGCTCAACCATGCTAATTACCTGGCTGGCAAACTGACTCTTGATATTTGTCTCAAACAACTTTTTGAACTTCATCGCCAGCGTGTCAGTTTCAAGGCCAGCATCCTGTACTGCTTTTTTCAGTTCTGCAAATTCCTTGGATGCTTCGCTTGCATATTCCTGGCCGTTTTGCTGTGTGATTTTCCCGGATTTTAGCAATTCCTGGTAGCGTTCAATATATTCAAGATACCGTGCATATATCGCAGGATCAGTTGTAATTTTAGAGTTATTAGACAAATACCTCTGTGCTGTATACAAAGAATTAGAAACACTCTTAATATAAGTGTTCACATCACGCTGAGATTTAAGGTTGCCATTAAACTTATCAGCTTCCGCCTTTGTTTCGCCAATTTTTGTTTTAACAGCGTTCAACGCATCAGAGACACTTTCAATCGGTGTTTTGGCATTTTCAAACTGCTTGGCCATCGCAGCAATAAAAGTTGGAACGTCAGCCGCAGATTTAACCTTTTCGGCTTCTTCAACCATTTTTTTAAGAGCACTTTCAGTTTGCTGGTAAATACCATTATCCTTAAACCCCTTATTGCCAGCGCTCCGCTGCAAAGCCGTTAGCATCGTCTGATAGTTTGCCAAAAAGTCCTTAATCTGCTCAAACTGGCGCTCATTACTTCTAACGCTATTATCAGCCATGGTGTCATTGGCCGTGTTTACTGCTGTTGTAAATCTTTTAGCAGCAGATGAGCAATTATCCATAGCGATTTTAAGCTTATCAAAGTTTTCGGAACTCCAGTCTTTTTCATACTCTTTTCTGGCTTTTTCTAAAGCTGTTTGAGTCTCTTTGAATTCTTCTCGCAAACGAGTAATTTTTGCGCTTTCTGTGCCATTTATGTCTAGCTTCGAAGCCTTAGAGATGCTGGCGGCAGGATCAATTTTAGAAAGCTCTTGTAATTGAACTGTCTGGGTTTTAATGTCAACAACATCTTTTTCTGCCTGCCGTATTACAGCTTGAAGAATGTCTGCGTTCCTATCGCTGCCATCCTTATCAAAGCGAGCGATGGCATCAAAAACGGACGAAAGATCGGCAGAAAGTTTTTTTACTGAATTATCATAATTTTCAGTCGTTTTATTATCGAACTGGAACTTGGTAGCTTCATCAAGCGCTTGAGTAAATTCAGCATATTTAGCTGCATTGGCCAGCAAAGCATTTGTACCTTCAGATTCTTCATCAGCTACTTGTGCCGCCGCTTTGGCCGCTTCCTGGGTTCCTTTATTAACCTGCTTTACACCTTCCGCCATCTCGGTGGTCCGGCTAACAATATCTGCCCATGTTGTTGCGGCTTTTTCGCTGCCATTATAAAAGGCAGTAATGTCATCATTCAGTTCAGCAAATTGCTTGGTATAACTATCTTTTACAGTGCCTTCCGGCATCTGCTTAATCATTGCACCAAGATTACCGGTCTTCATTGCCAGCGATGTTACATGGCTATTATCAGGGCTGGTTTGTAGCATCGCGTCCTTGCGAATCTTAGTGGAGATTTTCTTAATCTGCTCATCAACAGAGTTGTTAATCAGCTCCGCAAACTGGTCCATGTTTACCTCGTCGGTCATGGTTTTCAGTTTGGCAAGGTCCGTCATGCTGTCCGTAATGCTCTTGGCTGCATTCGTTAGACTATTAAATACGGCAGTAATTTCCGCAAAGCCATTTACAATGTCAGTCTTGGCCTTTTTAGCATCTGTCGTACTCTTCTGTGCCTTGGCAAGTTTTGCATCAAGGCCGCTGGTATCTTTCAGCGTAGCCAGTGCCTGGTTCAATGCTTCATCCAGCGTTGCCTTAAATCGCTGAGTGGCTTCTGCTACTGCTGCATCAGCTTTCGGCGTCACCGTCTTGCCGTTCTCATCTTTCGGCAGTTTAACGCTGTTGATGGCACTCAGCTCACCAATAGACTTCTTATAAAAATCAACGATGTTATTGATAAAGTTTCCAAGCTTGCGGTAAGTTGTTGCATTCTTGCTGCCATCAATCTCTGCCACTTTGTCCAGGTTTTCCTGTAACCCTGCTGCAATGTTAGCATAACTGGTAAACAGCCGCTTCACTCGGTTCCCGGCGTTCACAAGGGTCTTTACACTAGCATCAATTGTTCCGCTGGCCTGCGCAGCTTCGCTCAGTGCGGTGGTAGCCCGGCCAACCTTTTCGCCGGCATTATTCAGGGTCGCACCAACAGTTTCCATCTGGGCAGAAAGCTCCTGTGCAGCACTCTGCTGTTGTTTTGCCGCATTAGCCGTTGTAGTTGCTGTGCGCTCGCCAGCGGTTTTATAAGCCAGAATAATAGCGTTTACTTCATCAGATGCCGCAATAATCTGCGCTGCCTTTTCAGCAAACCCATCCGTTGCAGCTCCAATCTTTGCAAACTTGGTAAATATCGTGTGGATCTGGGTACTGGCCTCATTCGCTTTTGTAACACTGGCGGATACATCATCCATGCTGGTAGTCTCAACGGTGGATTTCTTTCCACGCTTGGCCTTGGTTACGGTTCCGTTTATAAGACCAGCGTTAGTTTTTATGTCAGCTAGGGATTCACTATACTGCTTAAAAGTATTGTTCAGGGCAATCGCAGCCTCAATCATGGGGCGAGTCGCTTCTTTTGCTCCGTCTGCACTGGTAGCTGCTGTTTTCAATTCGGTCGTAATGGTGCTAATTGAATTACTGGCATTGGTGATAGCATTTTTAACCGCGTCCGCCGCTTTTTCTGCGTTCAATACCAACTGCTGCAGCTTTACAGCTTCATCAACCTCAGTGGTTTCGGTTTTCTGTGTTTTCTTGCCGCGCTTTCCTTTGGTTGTTTTATCTTCCTTGGTCAAGCTGGTCAAAAAGACAATCGAGGTTGCTAAAGTTTTATTGATGCTCTCAATAGCTGCATTAAATTCAGCAGCTTTTGTTTTGGTCGTTTTAAGTTCCGAACTGCTCTTCACTACAGAATCAACAAATGCAGAAACATTATCCAGAACAGTTTTTACTTTGCTCGGATCGATCGCAGAAAGTGTTTCCATCAGCATCTTGGCATCTTCAGTTTGGCCTTTGCCGTCAGGAATGCCAGTAGCCTCAGATCTCAGTTCTGAAATTTTTTTTGCAAGTTGTTCTTTCTGTTCAACCAAAGTTTGGAGTTCTTTGATACTTTTTTGGGTTTCTGTGTAAATGCTTTGCTCGGCTTTTACCGTGGCTTCTTTCGCAACAGTAATATCCCTTTGCTTTTGCGCCATCGTATCGAGCTGAGAAATAATAGTTTCAGTTGTGTTTTTTAAGCGCTCTTCAGTATCCGCATCGTCAATATCAACTTTTAACTTTACGTCATTACTTCCCTGCTCGTCATTGCCAAGCATTTTATTTTTTAGTGCTTCTTTGCGTTGTTCGATTGCTTCCTTAACCTTATCAAGCGGCTCTGTTACGTTGGCCAGCATTTTTTCTTTTACGTTATCCGGCAAAATACCAATAGTGGAAGCGATTTCTACAATCACCGTTTGAAGCTCTTTAGCGCCTTTTTCTACATCTTTTGTCGTAGATGCTTTATTGGTTATTTTTTCAATCGCCGCATAATAATCCTCAAAAAGTTTAGATATTGTATTTACATATTGATTATAGGCGTTACTTAATTCATTTTCAGAATCATCAGAAGCAGCGGTGATTATAGATTTGAACTTTTTACTTAGAGCATTTTTTATTTTTTCATCTGGGATCTCGGCATCAATCCAGGCATCAATGTCGCCACTGTAGTCACCTTCAACATCAAATAAATAACTGAACGTATCAAATATACTACCAGCGCCACTTTCTCCTTGGAATTCGGCAACAGCTTTTCGGATGGCATCTTTCCCTTTTCCGATACTATCACTAATAAGATTAAACCCAGTCAGAATATCCTCTGATGCTTTTTCTGAACTCTTTCCAATACCAATATCAAACGCGTCATCGTCTGTCATTAAATTAAGTAACTCTTTTTGAACTTCAGGGAATTTCTGATCTACAGTGAACTCAGCGTCGTCTTTTTTATTGTTTTTTTTACTTCCAGTGTCGGCAGCCCTGTTTTTTTCTTTAATAAGGTTATTAACATCAGAAATTTCTTTCTCCAGCTGTTCCCATTCCTGTTGTTCTGCGCGGAGCTGACGGATGGTAAGATCCCTGTTGGACCTTTTCCGCAATTCATTTTCCTGTGCTGCGGTCAATGCAATTTCATTTCTTAACTTATTTTGAGCGGCATTTTGTCCTTGAATCGCGTTAGTAATTTCTTTGCGTTCCTGTGCATTTCTTGCCAACAGATTCACGTTAGAAATAAGCGCTGCCTGTTCTCGTTTTTGTGCCTGCTCAATAACACCAGCTGCCTGCTGGGCACTTTTCGCATAGTCGTCAATGGCTTTCATAGTATTGGCCATTGCTTTTTCCAGCGTCCCGGAAATGGTTTTGCTGATGCTCTTTAGCTGTGTCTTTAGGTTTTTATCGCCAATCTGTACATTAAACTTTTTGTCTTTCGCAATCTCATTCAGTTTCCCCTGCACACCACCGCCGTCAGGTTCCACCTTTACCTTAATACTTAAATCTTCCGCCATATACTTTCCCCCTTACGGTTCGGCTCAAGCCTTCAAAGGCCGATTTCTTTTTTCAAATCAGCCGCTCAAGACAAGAGCCGAAGCTCTCGTCGCGTTAGTTATCAGGGAACTGCTCTTTTATGGCTTTCACAATCTCTCCATGTACGGCGCTGTTCCCATCTGCGATTTCTTTTGCCGTGTTTGCCACAAACGGGCGCGGGTGCAAATAGGCCGCATCAGGTGGCGAACCCCAAATGTTTTTCACATCGCCTTTCTCCACCATCTCAGCAAGCGGTGTATTGGTGCCGGTTTTGTACTGCCCACCAACGGCTGATTCATTCGGCACACCAATATCCTTTACCGTAAGCACATGTTCTCTCACGCTGCTCACCACGCTGCTGTCGGCTTCCAATGCTCCTTCGCCCTGGCCGCGGCGCTTATATACTTTCGGCTGGTATACATCCAATACATCTTCCTGGATATGCCTTTTCAAACAATTCTCCACAGCCGTTTTCGCCCCGCCATTCAGTGCCAAGTTAATTCGCCGCTGCAGTTCCAGTTCCAGCCCTTTCTGTGTGCTTACCGTCTTGGCCATTTAACTCTCCTTGCCGTTCACAACCTCAATTTTCACGGGCGGCTTCTTTGCGGGCTGCTCTCCTTCACGCACTTTCTTTACCAGATCAGCCAAAAATTCCTGGTCTCCCAGCTGGCTCAAATTCCCTGCAATTTCTGCAAAGGCGTCTGCAATCCGGTCAAGCGGGTCCGGGTGGTTGATCGCATCAAATACCTTCATGTATTTTTCTTTCCGGTCTTTCATCTCGGCTTCACATGCCTCATAAAGTCCCGCTGTAACCACCGCAATATCCGGGTCTTCCACAATCTCAATGCCCTGTCGGCTGTAAACAAAGTCGCACATCTCATCTGTGTCCATCTTGTCCAGCTCCGCTTCCGGGGCAAAAAAGGTAATCACCGCAATGCGCCAAGCATAATCAAACAGCGCGTAATACTGCTTGCCGTCCTTCTCGCACATGTCGCAAACAAAATCCACAAACCGGATTCTGTCGCCCACACGGATGTTCTTCTTAATTTCCATAAAAAAATACCTCACAAAATAAAAAAGCCCCGCCCTTTTCAGGCGGAGCCGTGTTCATGTTCTATTCGGGTACTATGTCTTAATTTTATCCTGTTCAACAAGCTTTTCTGCCGTTTCCTGGCATAATCACAGTTTACAGCGTGTCGTAATCAATCCACCCACCACGCCGTTTACGGTACACAATCCAGCGCAAATGCTCATCCGGGTACAGGTAATCAAACATCTTCCGCTTCATCAGTGCCACAGTATCCGGGCACCCCTTGGTGTCAATTACTTCTGTCGTGCCGTCTTTATACTTCAACCAAAAATCAGCCACATAGTTAATGGCTCGCACCGTCTCCATTCTTCCCCCACGTTCCTTGCGGTACTTTGGCTGTAGCTCATAGGGTTTCTGCAGCTGATAATCCACAATCTCTCCGCTGGCAACCCCCGGCAGCACAACATCCCGGTAATATTTCATCTCAAGTTCAGAGTCAAACACAATCCCGTCATAGGTGCGTTTGCTCTTGTCACGGCTCACATTATACTTGCTTCGTCCGCTTACTTGCACAGCTCAATCTTCCCGTCTGCAATCTTGAACTTAACCACATCGCCAACGGCATAGCCATCTTTCACCGGCATCTGGTAGCCGTGCCCATCACATTCAAAACCCATGTAGCCGCGTTCCTTGCTGCAGTACACAACCACGCCCTTCAGCGGGCGCACCTGACGCTTCAGGGGTACTTTGGGCGGGGCAGCAGTTTCAACAGGTTCAATCTTCACATCGGCAAAACCGCCGGTATTCTTGTCTTCCATGCACACCACTCCTTTCGCGTTCTAAAAATGGAGGAGCTTTTCGCTCCCCCACGGATCAAACATCACAATTCAAACCTATATATAATAAGGTAGGGATTTGCGTTGATCAGTCCATAAAGTTCATGGCGTAAACGTCGCCGTCCTGGTTGGCCATGCAGTCAAAGGTGATAGAAACAGTGGTCGGATCACCAGTGTTCTGAAATGCCAGGCTGAAACTTGCCTGCGGCTGAGCCTTGTAGTAAACCAGCTCGCACTGCACAATCTCGTCGTCCTCGGTCTTGAACGGCATCATACCGTGGATCTCAAAGGCACGCGGGAATGTGTCAGAATCAAACTTGACAGTCTGAACACCATCGTTCTTGTCGTAGAAGTAGTAGGCAATATAGTTCTTGCCGTCCTGCAGGCCAGCACCAGTAACCTTCTTGTCATTGGTGGTAAGATCGCTGATCTCAGTACCAGCGTCGTCAGAAACAGCAAAAACCTGCACAGTGCCGGCCTTCGGGGTCTCACTCAGCTCAATGCCATCAGTGGTGGCGGTCAGTACCTCGCGCTTCATAATCTTTGCAACCTTGCCAATGTCCTGGCCGCTCAGCAGGGCAAACAGCTTAACAGGCATGATCTGGGTATCAACTTTCAGGGTGCCTGCACGCTCGCCATCAAAGCCAACACGGTTCGGTGCGCCCTGGCCGCCCTTTGCAAACACGCGGTTTGCGGTAAAGTCAGTGGTAGTCACGTTGGCAAAATCAATGGGCAGAAAAACTTTCTTGGTCTTGTAATCAAGCAGAACCAGATCAGCAACTTCACGGTTCGCCATATTCGGATTTACAGCCATATCTTATTCCTCCGTTATTGTTTATCAGTTTCCATGCGTTTGTACCATCCGCCAAGGTCGTTCTCGCCACCCCATACGGCATAGTTCATGTCATGGATCTCATTTTGTTTTTTTATGTTCTGACGGTTAAAAGTGTCATGCACCTGGTACACCGTCAAATCATAAATGTTCGTATAATTCAGGCTGTTATGGTTTGTCGCCAGCGCAGAGATGATGTTCCCCAGCTCCAAATCAGGGTTACTCTTATACCCTTTTCGTTTCGATTTTTCATATTCAGCCTTTTTCTTTTGGAATCGTTCATAAAACTTGCGGGCAGCCTCATTTTTGAACTTCAAGTTTTCCTCCCGCTTCTGGTCTATGTACGCGGTTTGCAGGCAAATGTCGCAAATCTCTGCCCAGTTATCTCGCGTTATGGAACCATCAATCAGGATCTTATCGTCCACTTCGGTTTTATTCACCAGCACAGCATGGTGCGCTTCATCATATTCAAGCGGCGCATCAATAAAAAAGGCCAGTGCGGCAATCATCTCCGCCTGGCTTTCTTTGCTCATACTCAATAAATCAAAGGTGTTAATGGTGGCTTTTTCCTCCTCGCTCAAAGCTTCATACGGGTTCTCCTGCCCTGTTACCTTGGCAATGTCTTCAAACATCGCCTGCGGTGTCAGCAGCAAGGTACTTAGCGCAAACTGATAGCTCATATAGCCGCGCTTGTTAATGTCGCTCAGTCGGGGCGAGTGTACTCTGCCCACATTTTTCACCATAAAACCTTCGGGGTTCTGCAATTCATAGTACGGTACTTTCACTTTGCGCCACCCATCTTGCGGTTGAACGCCATCACTTCGTATGTAATGCAGCGGCCATAATAATTATTATTCGGCTTGTATACATCATTGTTCAGTAACCGTACCTTCCCAATTCCAAAATCTTCGCTGCCGTTCAGCAAACGGTCAACATTCATGGCCAACACATCGGCCTTCGTCCCCAGCACGCCGGGGTGTCGGTAACTCTTCATTACCTTCTTATTGCAATAGGCAAAAATGTACAGGTACACTCTATATGCCGTATCGCTCGATGCCTTAGCCACCACGGTCTCCATGCACAGATAGGTGTCCGCCGTTTCATTGATCTCCGGCACATACTCAAACTCATAAATATGTCCGGTACTAATGCTCTTATCGCCCAGTAGCATCTCGTCCGTGTCAGCATCATCGTCCACGGGGCCAAGCAGCAGGTTAATAATGGTGTCGTCCTGTGCCAGCAGGGCGGCTACTTTGTGTTTGTATTCTCCCAGCTCACTCAGGTTCATACGTCCACCACCTTTACTGCAATGCTGTCTGTGCTCTTGCCGTCCGGTGCCACAACCGTCAGTTTCACGGTAGCTCCATTCAGCGCGGCATTATCCTCTGCGCATACCCGGCAGCTGTCCCCAGTTACCCGGTTCCACTGCACACTGTTGGCAAGGTATACCTTTGTTTCAAGTGTTTTATCATCAACGCTCAGGCTCCAGGTGCATCCCGGCAGCGGCTTGCCATCAATCGTGGCCTTAAAAATCTTGCCACGCCCGCAAATGCGCACTTTAGGTTCGCCCGCGTATTTAATAACCACTTCGCCGTCCTCCGGTGCTTGCTTTACCTCCTGGTAATCACACAGCATCTTTTCGGCGTTATCCTGTTCTTCCACATGTTGGTCTTGTTCAAGGTTCAAAACCAAAAATCCCGTCTGGGCGTCATTCCAGTCATAGCGTTCTGTCATAGCGTCCACACAGGTCACACGGTAAGTTTTAGGCTTGCCGTTAATCTGCTCCATCATCAGGCGTTTCCCCACATCCAGCAAAGCCGATTCCTCATCATACGGTATTTTCACCTGGAATTCGCGGCTGGAAATGGTCATGTATACATCTTCGTTCAGGTTAGAAAAATACGGTTTGTCCACCACTGCCCACCGGGTAATAATTTCCCCGGTCTCATGGTTCTGCCACTGGATGCTCCGGTTACACAGCTCAATTTTGCCGCGCACGGTTATTTCATCGTCCGCATCGCGCTCTGTAATCAGCCAATGGCTTTTACTGAACAGCATAATTTTTCCAATCTCAAAGTTGTCGCCCGGCATGGTGCGTATAATCTTCTGGTTTGTCACCGTGCTGCTAATAATCATCATGTGGTGGGGTACCCCCTCAATCTCTACCTCTTTATAGGCAGGGGAGTCAGGTCCCATCCTCAGCGTGTCCCGTTTGCTCTTTTCAACCATCCGGTCACGCCGCGTACTTCCGTGCCTGCCAAGCATAGCAGCATATGTCTCATAGTTCATACGCTACCACCTCACTCAGTCAAACTCGAAATTTCCCCATTGCGGAAAGAGTACAGGTTAATCTCCTTCATCTGCTGCCGTTCTGTCGTGGTCAGCAGGGTCGTCATCTTCTCCAACAGGTTGGCTGGCGAAAACAACGTAAAATCCTTTGTGCTCAATCCGTTCTGCAATGCGTCTGTGTTATAAACATACTGGCGCACAAAATGCACAATCATGCCCAGTGCCAAAATATCCTTCTCGCGGTTCGTCAGCGTAATGTTGAACTCCAGCAGGTCATCTTCCCTGTCATTCAGGTCCTGTTTGCACACATCCTCAAAATCGCTGATCGCCATCTTCAAAAGATCCAGCTGCATTGCTTCTCTTGTCACCGCATCGTAGTCCAGGAACTCATAGTTGCGGACTTGGCCACGGTAACGCTCATAAACTTCCTCGTATCTTGTGCCCATTGGCCCGCACCATCCCTCTCATTATTCTTCAGTTCCGCCGATCGTCACAATCTCAACGCCGCTCTTGCGGGTTCTGGGTTTCTTGGGTGTCTCCAACGCAACGGATTCTTCCAAATCGCAATCCAGCACATCGTTCAATGCTTTAATCATGGCACGGCTGTCCAGCTGGTCTGCTTTCAGCATCTCCTTTGCGCGGATACGGATGCTGTCGCGCATCCCCTCGCTCATCTTGGGCACCTTCTCGCGGATCTCATCCGGGGTCCACTTAAATACCTCGTCAAAGTTCTCCGTGGTCAGCGCATTCTTGTAATAACGTTCCACACCCAGCTTGCGCAATACGTTGGCGTCCTCAATCAAAATCCAGTTATCACGGAAAAACCGCGGCTGGCTGCCACGCATTACAAGCAGCTCGGCGTAGTCCATCTCCTGCACCTCGCCAAACTCGGTCCACTCAACGGTGTAGCCGGGGTTGCGGGTCGAAGCATAAAACAAGTTGCCATGGGTGCCGTTCTTGCATTCCACCATGGTCTCATTGGTAATCTTCGCAGTTGCCAAAACATACCTCCAAAATATTCCTTATATAAAAAAGAACCCCGCCTTGCGGCAGGGGTATCGTTCAGCTCAAAACCTTATCAGGCAAACTTGTAGCTACCAAAGTCGCGGTCCAGAATAATGGAAATACCGGTACGCTTGGTCATCAGGAATTCCTGGGTCAGGTCGGTCTTGTTCATCGGGTCGCCCATCAGCATGGTAACTTCACCCTCGGTAACGCGCTTCACGGGCTTGGTGTCACCGGCAAAAATGTAAACAGTGTCGTCAGGCAGAATGAACTCAGTAGAGCCGATCTTGTGGCGCTGCTTCATCGCAATCATCGGGGTGCCGGCAATGTGGCCCAGGTAGCCCATGCTGTACAGGTCACTCTTGGCCTGCTCGCCCATGGTAGCAGTGGTAATCTTGCGCAGTGCCTTGCGGGTACCAACGATAGTAGCAGTGTCTCCGGTAGAAGCTTCAATGTGCTCAATCAGGTCAAGCAGCTTGTCCTCATTGTAAGAACCGCTCTGGGTATAAACGGGGTCCAGCTTGGTAAACATGCTGGTCCATGCCAGATAAGCGCTGTCCAGATCATACTGGGTAAAGCTGCGGCCAACAGTGTCAACCAGGTCATTAAAGTCAATGCGGCCAGCCATCACACGGTTCATTTCCTCGTAAACCTTCACAGCACGCAGCTGGGTATTCACGGTAATGTCCTGGCCGGCTTCCAGACGCTGACGGCGAACGCCCTGGGTGCCTTCAGCAATGTCGGCAACAGTCAGCAGGCACGGCTTGGTGGTATGGAAAATGTTGGTATCGCCCAGAGCGGTATTGCGGTCCTCAATAAAATTGGTAAAGAACTCGTCACCCTTCAGGCCCTCTTCACTGACCTTTTCAATCAGAACTTCGGTAATAGCAAACAGGTTGCTGCACTTACCGTCGCGGATATCCTTGTAGCTCATGCTGGTCTTGCCATTATTAGCCTCAATCATGGCCTGGCGCAGAACTTCCTGGCTGTCTTTCACGCTGTATTCGCCCAGGTGGCCATGGTAGCCATCAACGGCCAGCTTAATCAGTTTCTCATCCATGTTAATACTCCTTTACATATAAAGATAGGTGCAGCCATAGGCCACACCAGTAATTAGCTATAACTAACTCGCTGATACAAAAAATCAGGCGATCACGTCAACGATGTAATAGGTATACTGGCCGTCGCCAAAGCCAACCTTCACAGGATCGCGCTTGATCACACCAAAAACATTGTCAGCAGAAGCATCAGCCTCAATTTTCAGCTTGGTAGAACCAGCAGCAAAGGCAACAAACTTGCCCTTTTCGGGGGTACCGTCAAAAGCTTCAGCAGTAACGCGGAAAGAATCAGCGCCGGCAACCAGCAGGTAAACGCGAACAGGCTTGCCAGCTTCGTTCTCCCACTCGGTCAGATAATGAGTGCGGGTCTCATCGTAAAACAGCTCAACGCCGGCAACCAGGGCCAGCAGGGAGCGCTTGGAATCAGCAGCAGGTGCTTCAGCCTTGTAGGTTTCGGGGCCGATTGCATCACCAATCACAACAATGTTGCCATTATCAATGGCGGCAGGGCTGCCATCCTTGTAAAAAACAACACTCTTCAGGTAGGCAGCGTTGCTGGAACCAACCAGCATATCGGTGCCAACAACAGCATGTTTAATGTTAGCCATAATATGTAACTCCTTTTTTTTACTCTTTTGTATGCAGGTAACGTTCGAACAGGTCGCCATAGCGCTTCTCTGTTTTCTGGGTGCCATTCACGCCAAACCGTACCTTGTTTACCTCGCCCTTCTTTTCTTTGGGCGGAACATAACTGAACTCAGCGGCCTTCTTGCCCAACAGCTTGTAGCAAGCATCTTCCAAAACGGTAAACTCCATCGTCTTGTTATCTCGCAGCTTGGCATAATCAGCATCGCCATCCAGCTTCTGATCCATAACGGCAAACAACTGTTCGCGTTTAGCGTTCTCTTCTTCTTTGGCAGCAGCAGCCTCGGCCGCAACGTAAGCATCATATTTCGGCTTCATCTCGTCATACTCTGCTTTCAGTTCGCTGTACTGCTTGTTGGTAGCCTCCAGTTTTTCGGTCTGCTCTTTGGCCTTGTCGCCCATGGTGCTGTATAGCGCGGGCACGCCAATATCGGCACTGCCTTCATCCCAGGCTTCGTACTTTACCTTCATGCGTTTCTTGCTGGCAAAATCAACTTTCACGTTGTCGCCATCCATGGTAAAGGTAAAGCTGTAGATCTTCCAATCCTGGCAATCCATCACAACGGCAAGATCATCCTGCACATCCTGCAGCCAATAGCGGCTCACTTCATAGCCCCACGGGTCAATCATGGTTTCAGCGCTAATGGCCTCGTTTACTTCGTTCAGCTTGTCGCACAGGTTAAGGCTGTAATCCGCAGCAGGTTCGCCGCCTTCCGGTTCCGCAGCGGGTTCCGGTTCTGCCGGGGTTTCGGGTTCTGCAGGTTCAGCAGCAGGCTCTGCAGCCGGCTCACTTTCCGGTTCACCCTGCGGCTCTTCCGGCTCGGCAGATTTTGCCGCGGCCATCTCTTCACACTTCGCTTTCAGTTCCTCAATGGTAATTTCCTCCAAAGAGAACTCCAGCGTAGAAGCGTCAATGCCGTAAGAAGCCAGAATTTCTTCTTTTTCTTTCAAGCAATCGTCTCCTTTCGCAAAATTATCTATCTGAGCCTCCTTGGAGGATTCAGATCTCTGTAAAGCTGTGTATTCCGCCAGCATATCCTTAACCTGGCTCGCAATCGTCGCGGCGGTAAAATTCGCCGTAACTGTGCTGCCCGTCATTGCTGGTCGGATTTGCGGGTCAGTGGTGGAAAGCACGCAGCAGCCATCAAAATCAAAATTCTGCACAACATAGTAGCCGTCTTTATCCACATAGCCTTCCATGTTGGTGATTTCCATACTCTGCCCTTTCACCACATCCCGCTCAAAAATCCCACAGGAATCGTCAAACTTGGTCCACAGCAACCCGTCAACGCGTAAATATTCCCGTGTTTTTCCTGTGCCGTCATCCCGGCTTACCCAGCGCGGGTTGCAGCTCTCCGGTATCACACCGTAAGCGCTGCCGGCATATACATATCGAATCCCGTCCTCGTCCACAATCAGCTCATGCTCGTGGCCCTTAAAATCAAGCTCATCATCGTCATTCTGCTCAATGTATCCAAGGATCGGGGTATTCGCAATACTCTTTGCTGCCCGGTCAACTACCTCTTTTTCAAACCGCGATCCGTTCAGGTTGCCGCCAGTATGCAGCACATCAATCGTCACGTTAATAAAACGCGCATCTTTGCCCATCACTTCTCCGGTTTTTTCAAAGGTAATTGGCAGGCGGTTCAACCGCTCACTCACATCCAATCACCCCGTAAACTAAAAAAGGCCGCTTGCATAGCGGTCTCTCAAAAGTAATTTCGTTTTTTCTGCTGTGCGGCAAACTCCTGCACAGCCTTCAAATCATCATCGTCAAGTTCAAAAATATATACTGTATGGCCGCCACTATCGCGCTCTTCCCGCACCAGCTTCTTTTTCTGGCGCAGCAAATATAGTACCACGTCACGGCCGCGCACCTTAACTTCACGCTTCATCGAGTAATCAGCCTCCTGTCGCCAGGTCTTCCTCGCTGCTGTTCTCGCCTGCGTCTGTCAGCGCCTTACCCTCACTTGCATTGGTGGGGCGTCCGCCTTCATCTGTCGCGGCATTACTGTCAGCAGCGCTCTGCGTGTTGGAGCTTATCAGCGGCACCTCATTGGCCGACAGGTTCAATACCGTGTTTTCCAGGTACTGCATGTTCTCCACATCGCTTGGGCTGTATCCGCTTGTCGCCATAATGGCACTGCGTACCGGCATTCCATATTGGCCATCTTTTACAAAGCGGTCATGCACTTCCTGCCGGTTAAAATACGTCACATCTAAAATATTTACCTTAAACTTAACTGCCGTCGAAACACTCTTTAATTTACGGTTGATCCAGCGTTCAATCTGCCGCATCATCGCAAACACAATCATCTGGTCATTCACGGTAGAAAGGCTCAGCGTAGAGCTGCTGGGGTCTTCACCGCCACCAAACAAGATATTGTTTACACCCGCCTGTTTCCACATCGAATTTTCGGCTTTTGCCACATCGTCACTGCCGCTTACAGCTCCACTTTTTTCAAAGTCCCAGCTGCTGATCTTCATCGGACTCATAATCGCGCCAATGTTCTCCGGCAGCACATTGCACAGCATGTCGTAAAACTCTTTGCACAGGTCGTAGTCAATCAAAAATGTACCGTCATCCCCCACCGGGATCTCCAGCGCCAACGCCTTGTAATTATTCACTTCGCTGGCATCCTTGCTGATCGCCCGGTAGTCTTCAATATCCGCCAGTGCGCTAAACAAGCTCACAAACGGCGGGATCGGTACATACGTCTGCTCGTTTACTTTCAAACAGATAGAATTCTCACTTGACAGCTCCTGCCACTTCAAGCCGGAGTCCTTCTGGTACGCACTGTACATCGTGGTAAATTCCGACGGGAAATTTGGCAATCGCTCATTGTGGGAATCAAAGTAAGAAAAATTGAACGCAAAGTTGTATACACCATCCTCAATGCTGCTGATCTTGCAATAGTCTGCATCCAGCTGCTGAAATGTGTAGCTGTCGTTCGTTTCCCATGCGTACCCGTAATACACATCATCACGGAACGCCACCATCAACGCCCGGCTGAACTCGTGCCGCAGGTTCATCTTTTCCAGCTGTGCCGTCACCGCATAGTAACCTTTTTTGAACTTTTGCAGGTTCACATTCTTGGAATAATCAACGCCATACGGCACCACAATGTAACTGAACGTGCTCATGTTGGCAAAATACTGGATCAGCCGCCTGTAATAGTTCGAAATATTGAACAGGTATTGGCTCATCTGCCGCAGCTGCACTTCATAGTTGGCCGGGTTCGCCAAATAGGTAACAATCTGGCTCTTGGTGTACTTTTTATAAGTAGGGTTGTAGTCGCGGTTATTTTCCAGGTCGCGGATCTTCACGTTTGCCAGGTTCGCATATCGCACCTTACTCATAAATTCCGTCAATGGCACAAAGCTTTTCTTGCCGTCCGGGCTGATCATGGCGACCTTTTTCTGCTGTATTTCTTCCATATAGCCGCCTGCCACTCAAAATGTGTTGAAATATACTCAAACACATCGAGAAATTGAAGTCCTTGCGGATACTTCTTACTGCTTCACTGTGTATGCTTTTGCAATCCGTAAACAGATACGCTACTCACAAGTTCTTGTACACTCCACAGTCGTGAATTCCTGCGATAGCCCGCAGTACATACTTACGTTTGCTTTTATTATGCAACTTCGTAAGTTAAAGCATCTCTTAGATTAAGAGCAGCATTAAAGTCCCTATCCTCGACATAGCCACAATCGCAACGGTATATTCTATCCGAAAGCTTCAAATCTTTCTTGATAGTGCCGCAACAGTGACACATTTTGGATGATGGATACCATCTGTCTACAACTCTTAATTCAATACCATTTTCATTGCACTTAGCTTTGAGCTTGGTTCTAAATTCATAGAACTTTTGTGATGCAACGGCTTTTGCGAGATGCCTGTTCTTCATCATACCTTTTACATTTAAGTCTTCAATCGTTATGTAAGATGGCTTGGTTTTTACCATCTCTGCGATTGTCTTGTTGATATAATCGGTACGGATATTATCTATCCTATGGTGAAGTTTTTGTACTTTGAGTTTTTGTTTTTGTATATTCTTTTGAGTGGACTCTCCTTTCTTTAATTTTTCGTATTTACGAGAAAGACACCTTTGTTCTCGAATAAGCTGTCTCTCAAGTTTTTTAAGTTTTTCTGTTTTGTTGATGTTTTGATATGTTTTGCCGTTTGATACAATGGCAAAATCTTTTAGTCCAAGGTCTATGCCAATCCCTTCATTGAAGTGATTGGTTGTTTTGTTATCAGAGACTTCCACAAGAACTGAAACATAATACCTGTCAGCCTTTATTGAAACCGAACCGCTTTTAATCTCATACCCATCTTTGGTAGTTGGTATATATCCTTTTTCCTTGATACGAACCCAGCCAAGCGATGGAATTTTAATCCGATGTCTTTCGCAATAACAATCTTTAGGATTATTCTTTACGAAATACATTTTTACATCAGATTTGCCTTTCTTTTTGAAATTAGGGAAAGCACTTTCGTGATTAAAAAATCTTGTAAATGCGGTCTGTCCGTTATTTACTGACTGTGTTACAGCCTTTGAATATGCCTCCTTGATCCACAAATGCTCCGGATGCTGTGGAAGATATTCGTTATTGAGCCAGATTCTAAATTTACTGCTGCTCATAAATTTTTCCCCATCTTCGTGAAGCTTTTTGTTATGAGCTAAATAGAAGTTATAAATAAATCTGCAAGTTCCTATCGTTTTACGAATCTTAATTTTTTGCTCGACCGTCGGATTTATTTCTGTCTTGAAGCTTTTTAGCAATTTCCTCTTATCCTCCATGAGCATGTTTCAACACATTTAATCACCATTGACAATGATTTTAATTACTTAAAGTTCTCTCCTTAATGCCGCAGTCTGGGCGCTCTAAAGTTTATTTCAATCTTCTTATTGCGCATAAAGTTTTTACTCATCATGCGTTCAACCTGCAGCGCAATGTAATAGTTGTAGCTCAGGCTGCTGTAACGGTCCTTGCGTGCGCCGGGCTTCTCATGCACACGGATCAAATTATTCGTTGCTTCATATTCCAGGTTCACCAGCTCATTTACAGCCAATCCGGTATTGATGTACGGCATCTGTAGCGCCATCTTCTCCATGGGTGAAAGTTTGTCGTAACCTTTAATGTTCGCCCGCAAAATCTCTTCGCAGTCATATTCGGATTCCAAAAACCGGATTCTCCCTTGTTGGATTCCGCTTCGCAACGCAATTGTCACATCGTTATTAAACTGGCTGCTACCCATGATCGCCCAAATCACCTTGGGTGCCGTCTTGTCGGGGCACCGTTCCTGGAAATCCGGGTTATTGCAGCAGTTCAGCGGTGGGTATGTCTCGCCCGTCTCCGGGTCATAGCACTCGTGCATCAGCAGATCCATAATGGGGGCACCAAGACCCTTTGCGTCAATGCCAATGTAGTCACACTCAAAATACTTAAAGTAGCGGCGTAGCTTCAGCACCAAATCCTGCGTAATAATACCCTCGCAGTTTTCGGTGTACACCATGTTGCTGGTACACTTGCCTGTACTGTCCGGCACCAAACTGTTCAAAAAGATGCTGGTGGCGTCATTGTCGCGGCGCTTAGAACTCATCAGGGCAATATCAACGGTTAAAATTCGCTTCTCACCGGTCTTCTTGGCCGGCAACTGGCAAGCCGCCTTATTGTTCAAAATCATGTTTGGCGCATAGAACGCTTTTATGATCTTGCGCTGCTTGTTAATATCGTCAAAGCTAAATAGCCCGCCATCTGTCGTACCAATAAACAGTGCCTCGTTCTCCATGCGGAACCGTATGTCAGAAAACGTCGATTCTGTCATCTCGTCTTCTACCTGGCTCTTTAGCAGCAGGTTTTCCTTAATACTCATCTGGTACGGGAATCGGAAACAATAGTAATTTTTCGTGGTGTCAAACATGTTCACAAAGTAATCTTTGCACAAATCCCATGACCAGTGCTGTTCAAACCATGCAGAGCTTAGGTACATCTGCTGGTTGCGTTCCGCCAGGTGGGCATACTTGGGATTATCCATGTAGCCGGGGTGGCGGATATAGTTCAAAAACTTCTTCAAAACCAGATCCAGCACTTCCTTGTCAACCATGCGGTACTCGTCAATGATTAGCAAACTCGCACGGCCGCCACGGGCAGTATCTGCGGCGGTCACAACCTCAATCACACTGTCGTTGCGGAAGGTTATCTTCGCCACACTCTGGTTTATCGTTATATCTTTTATCTCACTGCGCAGTAATGGGCTTCGCGGCACCAACTCCTGCTCAATCTTTTTCAGTACCAAGCTGCCCTGGTTTCGCGTTTTGCTCGCAATCACAATCAGGCTGCCTGGGTACAAGATCGCTTTCCAACAGCAGAAAATTGCACATAGGAACGTCTTGCCTAGCAATAATGTTATCCTACCGGCTTTTTATCCGGCAGTTCTTATGGTTTCCCATAAGTTCAGCATACATTTTCACCCTCTAAGGGTGCCGGGCACTCGTGGGCGGGTTATATTCTGTCAGTAACAGGTTCACTGCCTATGCGTTACAATACCTCCTTCTATTAAAAAGGTAGGTTATCTCGGTATTAGCATTTTACAGCCTCTACCGATTTTGTCCGGTTCTCTCAAGCTGGTTTCCCAACCTGGGGGCCTAGTGTTGACCACGCGCCGCTATAAAACAAAAATTTGTGCATAGCGCCATGCAATAAATCAAAATCTGTTGGAACATCTTCAGGTTTACGTTCAAATAATCCTTGCAAAACCTCTGCGGGTTTGCCCGGTAAAAGCTGGCCCACAGCGCCACGGCATTCATGATCCGGCTTGTCTTATCTTCCGTAACCTCTCTTGCAGTTTTCTTCACCATTCAGGCACCACCTCACTCTCCTGGGGTGCCAAAAATGGCGTTGCGGATACTCTCGTTCTCTTCCTCTTCTCCGCCGGTGTATTCAGGTCGGTGCGCTGTATAAGGTGCCATGCCTTCCTCGTATTCTTTCTGCCACGGGTTCTTGATCTTGAACAGTTCCATCATTGGCCCTGTCACCCAAGTGCGGAAATATTTACCAATCCCATCCACGTCTTTCCATTCAGGCGCAGCTTCCGGGATCGGCTTTTTGTCTTCCCACTTTTTAATCAAAGTGCCAAAGGTATTTGCCTCTGCCAGCGCATTATCGTTCGTCTGGTTCGGCTTAATATTGGCGCTACCCAGCAGGTTCTGCAAAGTATCGCTGGCCTCTTTTACCTTCTTGGTGTCACCCGTCTGGTATGCCTTTGTCAGCATAATCTGCGCCATACTGATTGCTTTGAACAATTCTTCCTGCGCCTTTGTGGAGCACTCATACCGGGTAATCCAGTCCTTGTACTCATTGTCAAGCCGCACATACTCGGCCTCGTTGAACCCTGGCCCCCAAAACCCAACCATACGCTGGCTTACCTTGCCGCCGTTTGGTCGTGTCTCGCTGATATCGCTTACATCATTGATCACCCGCCCGTTAATTTCTTCCAGGTAGGTATCAAAGGTCTTGCCATGGTTCTGGGTCATGTTGCAATGTCTGATCCAAGCTGTCATCCGGCTTGTGTTCGGGGCGTGCTTTGCCGTGCTTTTCAGCAGGCCCTCGCTGTAATAAATGTCAAACAGCATGCACACCCGCTTCATGGCCTCATCCTCATTGCCCAGCGCCTGGGTGTAATGGTCAACCAGCTTGTCCATGCAGCTTTTGCATACCGGGAAGTAATGGTTATTCCCTCGCCACAGCTCGCTCTGCGCAGGGGAAAAATTATCCTTCTGGTGCATAAACCGCTTGCCGCAACAGGCGCAAACAAAATACGCAGGCCCATCGTCCTCTGCCATCATGCGGCGGATCTTGGCCTGCGCTTCTGCGTTTTCTCGTAAAATTGTAGCTTTATTTTTAGAGCCTTTCGGTCTTCCGGCCATGTTCAGTCACCCGCCTTATCGGCGCGGTTCCCGTTCTCATCATAATCACGGAAGTTGTTCCGGCACTCGTTCCAAAACTCCACCACATCCATCAATTTCTGGCTGCGCTTAAACACACAGTAGCTTGTCTGGGTAATGGGGTTTATCTGCCGGCTCTCATAGCTCAAACCAAACGCCTTCAAAAAATTCGTAAGCCGCGCCGAATAACTGCAAAAGTATTCGGGCTGCTTCTTCTCATACTCACCCACTCTAACAACCATCCCCTCTCATCAAAAAATCCCACGCTCTAATCCAGCGTAATATCATAACAGCAGTCAACGCCGTAAGCATTCACCACCAGCACGTTCTGCTCCGGTTTATTTCGCAATCTCTTATCCATGCAGTAACTGTCCGCGCCATCCACACAGCCACTTTCGTATACTTTCGTATCGTATACAGTCGTCAGGGCATTGGTATGGCGGTGTCCCATCAGCACAATGTTAGGCTTATCACCTGTCATCATGGTCAAGGTCTGTACCACGCTGCCCGGTGTGTCTTTGTCACCATGCACTGCATACACCAGTCGGCCGCGCACCATAAAGTCCGCAATCGTCTCGTCAATCGTATTCTGGTAGGTTTCTACATTGCCAAGTGCCGCACAGCGTGCGTCCACAATATAAGTCACAAGCTTGTCCAGGTATTCACCGTGCTGGTTATCCTCCTTGGCGGGGAATACCCGGCTATGGTTGCCCGGCACACTATAAATGTATACATGTTCAAACATGCGGCTCAGTTCAGCCACAAACCAACTCACGGCTTCCCCGGCGCTGATCACCTGGTCCACCACATTCTCGTTGTTTTCCAGCCGGTTGTTCAGGTGGATCTCACCGTTTACCATATCGCCGCCCAGCACCAAAAAACAATTCTGGCCATTGTGGCGCTTCTGGATCACATATACCCTTTCCGCATAGCGCTTCAATCGGGCACGCAACACCTGTTGGTCAAAGCTGTTGTAAAGGTTCTCAATCTTAACCCCCGCATGCAGGTCGGTCAGGTGAACAATCAGATCGGTCGTCAGTGCTTCTGTACTAACTACCCCAATGTGTTCAAAAGTCTCCGGCTTATAAGCGCTGAACCGCCGTTCAATCAGCTCTCGCATGCTCTCTCCACGGGCTTGTACCCGCATCAGGCGGCTCACTTCATTGCGCTCGTCCCGCAGCTTGACCTTTTCTTTCTCCAGCTCGCGGCGCTGCTCTTTAATCTCGTCCAAAATCTGCTGGGCGTCACTCAGGTTGGTTTCACTGGCGTGCGCCAGCATGCTGAACGCCTTCCAGTTCTTGCGGTATACGCACTCATCCTTGTCCTGCCCCAGCTCTTTATTGATCACATCCGCCACATCGTCCCAGGTGCCAATCTGGTTCTTGGCAGCACAAATGCGGTAGATGTATTCATTGTCAGTTTCCTTGGCAAGCTTGTGCAGTTCAAGCATTCACGTCACCCCGTGTATTCACAATTCCGGTGTGGCGCTTGTCACGCTCCATTTCAGCCAAAGCTTCCTGCGCAAAATAGTTGTTGGGCAAAGCCTGCAGCACATACGGCAGCTCGTCCACCATCGTCTTGTTCACGGTCGTAACCATATGCACACCGGGGAACTTCTTGCGCAACATTTTTGCTTCTTCCTTAGAAATAACAATCATCTTCAAAAATCTCCTTATAAAAAAAGAATCTGAGAATAAAAAGAACCCCCGGCCATAATGGTCAGGGGCACTCTACCCTCTATAATCATATATAGGGGGTTTTCAGCTTCAAGCGTTACAAGGTATTATTTTTGTTTCTGTAGCGGGTCACGCGGGCTAATGTCTTGGCATTTTTCTCCAATTCCGCGCAGGTCTTGCAGTAGTGTGCCTTGGCATTCCACGCAATCTCTTCCCCACACTTTTCGCAGTACCGGTTGTCAAACAGCCCAATCTCTGCGCACAATTTATCCATGTCCAACCGGTTGTTCTCTGCCGTCACATCCCAGCAGTAAACACCTTCGCTTTTGTGATCATAAAACGGATACTCATACAAACAGCCAATCCGCCCCGGACCCGGCTTGCAAGTAATTCGGTTCAATATGCCGCACTTGTCACTCAGCACATCCAGCTCCACCGGCGCTTCATAACCGTCCCACCAGTTCGCGCCATCAATGTGTATCGCTGTCACATCTCGCCCAAAGCAAGAGCAAAACTGTTTGATCCTGTATCGGTTCATCAGATCCAGCGTGTCACTACCATTCAGCCGGCACATAACAATCACGCCAAGCAAAACCTTCACCTGTCGCTGCGTCAGCCCATAAGTACGGATCGCCAGCCGGATGTAAGTCAGGTCGCTCTCATAAAGGCAAATCTTGTCAACCTGCCGCAGTCCACACTTCTTCAGCTGTTTTTTCTTGTACTGCTGGATTAGGTCCAACCGGTCATACTGCCTTATGTACTTGGGATCTGTATGAGCCAACTGCATATCTGCACAAAAATCTGGCTCATACCCACTCTGCGCCAACAGCCGCCGTAACAGCCGCGGGCTTTCATTGTAATCGTCAAAGTTATCCAGCAGCATCTTTTCATTGCAATAATAGCTGTAATACATTACCCCTCTCCTCCTTCAATCGGTTCAATGTTCAGTTCGTTGCCAACCGGCACCAGGGCATAACGCTTGCCCAAGTACTCGTATTCACCGTCATCGCACAGCTGCGGCAAGCAAATGTTCACCTGCTGGATGTTCTCCACAATTCCGGTGCCGGCCACCACCCACATAAACTTCTTGCTGCGGCGGGGGTATTTCTGGTAGCAAAGCATCACTGCAATGTTGGCCAGTTCTTTGGGGTCAAGGCAAATCTCTGCGCACCGGGCACGGAACTTGTTATAGTACAGCTGCCAGTCAACCTCAAAGTTGGCGGCAAACTCCTTTGTAACGCCCTCAGCCTCCAGCTCATCTTTGAACCGGTCAAAGTAACGGCAGTGGTATTCAGTCTCTGCCAGCTCGGCTACCGTTTTATTAAACTCAAAGTAGATTTTTTCAATCGCATCAAAATGCTCCTGGCTGAATCCCACCTTCCCGTCAATCATAATTGTGTAATCAAACCCGTCACTCCTTTTGTGGCGCAGCCCGTCCGCCCACTTTTCAATAACCCAACACATCTTATTCATGTTGCTGTGGGCGCAGCTCAGGCGCTTCATCCGCTTGTAGTACGGGCTTGCATATTTCATAAAATACGGCAAAGGTCTGCCATACTTGGCAATCTGCCGCGGCACCGGGTACAGCACACCGGTTTTGGCGAAGTCAATAGCTTTACCGTTGGTTATGGAGAGCAGATCAACATACCGGGCGTATGTTTCTTTTTGCTTCTCAGTTTTTGGTGTTTTGTTGTGGTAGCAGCTCGCGTAATTGGAAATCTCACCAATCAAACTCTTCAAGCTGCGCATAATGCACGCCGTGCGGTTCTGGATCGTGTCCTTCTCCGCCAGCGCAGTTACTTTATCTTCAATGTCAATTACAATTTTTGCGTTCCTGTCCACACCCTTCATCATCAAAGGGCTGTCAAGAAGCAAGCAAAGATCGCCATCGTACATACCTACGTTGTTTTTTCATAGGTATAGACTATATTTTCTACCGGTCTCCCGGCAGCGGTGCGCTCCAAACTGCGTGTCAATAGCAGCCTTACCCTGGTACACTCATCCCAGATAGTCGTTGCAGCTCGTGTGTTAGCTATTATTCTTTCTAGGTATATCCTTTTACAATGTTATCCATCGTGCTTCGAGACATATGGTATTTAGCAGCAAGTGCTGGGACGTCAGGCGTCATAGTATATTCTTTCCGAATAGCCCTTACCGTTTCCCAGTTTGTTTTAGCCCTGCCATTATCTTCACCAGCATGGCGTTTATAATGCCCTTGCCTACTAGAGTGCTCAACATTCGCTTGGTGTGTTGTCCACTCTAAATTCGATGCAACATTATTCGCCCTGTTAAAATCTATATGATTCACTTCAGGATAACCATTAGGGTTTGGCACAAACTGTTCAGCAACAATACGGTGAACCTTAACCCTTGAATGTCTATTCGTCAAAGTGCCTAGAGTTACTTCCATGTAGCCATCGTGGTTCACACGCTGCTTCAATTCACCGCGTTCTGGACCAATAATTGTTCCGTCATTATATATAAGGTAATCAAGACCGTAATAGGTGGCTTTCTTACATTTTCTTTCCATCTTTTCACCTCCTCTTATTGTAAAATCACACAAGCCACAGGATTCTCCTGCCGTCTCTCAGGCAGGCATTCCCTGTTAGCAGCCCATACGGGCCACACCCCTGACGAGGGGTTCACACCGTTCCAAATGCTGTGTTACCACAGCCCCGGACCATCATCCGATCCGCGCCATTTAATCTCTGCGGGGTAATACTCTTGCAATTAACAATCAACGTGTTCACCAACTGGCTGCAATATTTTTCCAGCAGCGGGTTGGTCACGCCTTTCAGGATCACATGCTCGCTCTTGCAAATGTGCGGGTTGCGTTCAATCAGCCGTTCGCCAAGCGTTGTCCCTGTTCTGTCAAAACTGTAAAACTCGTCGGCCTCCAGCGCCCCCTTCAAGGGTAGCCCGGCAATGTGTTCCATCAGCATAATCAGGTCAGGCACTAAGAACTTAAAGCTTCCGCGCAGCCACAACTTGCCGCACTTCATGTCGTCCTTATATTTTCCAAGCAGGTTGGTTATGTATTTTCGCACCCCCTCCTCTTTCAGCATCTCCGGGTTCTTCAAAATCGCCGCGCAATAATTATTCAGCGGTTTATGCCGGTCAGCCAGCATGCCCAAAAAACAGTAGGTGTATACCGGGTCACCGTTCTCAATCTTTTCAACCCAATCAATGCTGTAATCTGCCAGATGCTCAAACTCGTCTACCGGCAAATCCAGGTCCTGCAAAATCTGGTAGTTGCCGCGGGTGTATAGCGGTTCTGTGTCAATGTCAAACTGCCACTTTGCAATGCCAATGCAGTGCTTGTTCTTCTTGAACTGGTACCAGTATTCCTCCCAGTCCGCAATCGTGCCGGTCTTCTTAAAATACTTGTACCCCTTGTACATGCTCTCACACGCAATAATCTTAGGTTCAGCCCCTGGACTGACATCGTGTTCCACACCCCAAATGTCTTTGATGAATCGTACCCCGCGTTCTGCAAAAAACGTCTCATAATCCATCTGGTTCAGCACGCCCTTAAAGTACGGCATACGCCACACCACACTGGTCACGGGCGTCTCACTGCCCAACCGCCGCTGTATCTCCTGCATAATCTTGGGGTGTGCAATCCCGCAGCCGTCAAAGGCGTTTATCTCAATGTCGCGGGTAGTTTCTGCAATGTCTTTCTGTACCCACTCGCGGTCAGCCCCGGTTTTGCGGTCTTTGAACTGGATCTTGCGGTCATATACATATTTAATGTTCTGGTTTGGTATCGTCACAAAACAATCCGGCACCACCACAATGGTCGGGTACCAGTTCTCAATGCAGTGGCAGCTGGAAAAGCACAAACCACGGTAACTCATCATTTTGGCGAGCACAGTCTTGTCTAGCTGTATTCCCATCGTGATTCTCACGTCAAGGTCGTGGGCCAACCGCCTGTCCACAAAGCTCAAGATACCCTGCCGCACCATACTGGCGCTGCGTTCACTCAGCACAAACTCTTGCTTTCCAATCTTAAACCCGTGCTGGATCAACCGCTTCATCGCCGCCTTCTTGTTCTGGCCACCCACGCAATCCACAAACACAACAAACCGATTATACTCGTTGCTTTCATATGTAAGCAGCCGGATCTGCCGGAACAGCATGTTATCACCCTGCTTTACATAAAAGCGCTCTTCCTCCTCCTGGCTGATCTGAATGTTATAGTCATGGTTGATAATGTAGGTCAGGTTCAACTTTCGCACAATATATAGTGGTGGTGCGAACATTACTCGTCCTCCTTGTTATCCGGGTCATTCTCTTTGTTCTCGGCTTTTTCCAAGTTGTAAATCTTTTCAATGCTAACCCGCCCGCTGTCAAACGCCTCACGGGAAAGTGCCGCCCACAGAAGCGCATACAAAACTGGCAGCGCCACAAAAATTCCAACCGTGGCCACAGTACCCAACATCTGCAACGCCAGCCGGATCACCACAATGCAGCTTCCAACCAGCACCATGGCCTTAAATCCCTGCCACAGGTCATGCAGAAAATTTGTCAGTATCAACAAAGTTTCAGCTTCTTTCTTGTTCAAAGTTTTATGCCTCCAAAAAAATATTTTTATTGTTGGTTAAATCGCTGAATTAAAAAAGATACTAGAGATTAAATGGGGCTTGCTTTCATCTGGCACAACAATATTGGGGCCGTCATTATTCAATACTTTAATCTCCGGCGTTGTCATCTCTTCTGTCATCTCAGCACCTTCACCTTTTTCCTTTGATGGCTTACAGCTGCCAACGGGATACCACCGGGAATACTCTTTTCCTGGTTTTTTACGATACCTGTCTTGTGCATTCCAGATGGCCTTAGCAGGGCCTTCTTCATCGCACAGCAGATTCAAAGCAACCATCATATCGGGTTTGCCTTTCACACCAATTCCTTCAGGAATCACTCCATAACAAGGCGTAACCAACCCTAAGCTATGAAGGTCTTTAACTGCGTTCGTTAGCGTTCCAGTATGATAACGTAGTTCTGTGGCCACACCGCTTAAAATTCCCACCCACACAGGGAGTGTACCTGAACTTTCGTTGATGTAAGTTTTCTGCCACAATGTACGGCGGTAATTAAAGTAAAGATACACCCTAAACAAGGTTTCCGCCCCACGCCCATCTGGGCATTCAGCCAGAACTAGCTTGCGCAAAACGTGGTACTCTTTACATCCAAGAAGAGCAAAACTGAACGTTCCATTTCCCGTCATAAACACATCTTTCATATCCGGGCAAAAACGGTATCGAAACAGCTCTGAAGGCTTACTAGGATCAAAATCCTCTGTATGCACTACTCCACCCTCTTCAAGATACTGTATCGCCTTAATCACTCGGTTATGTTGTTCTCTTCTCTTCTTGCCAACCCCAAACGTGCCTGTTGTGTTTGTAATCTCAGCGATTGTAGCAATGGTCCAGATGTCTTCTTCATCCTCGTAAACCGGCACTGCCCGCATATAAAGCGCCAAATAAACGGGTAGGATTTCTTTTACATCTTTCAAAAAAATCAGATCAGCGGGCACCTGTATGTAAAAATCGTTGATCCGATCCTCCTTAATAAACATTCTTATTTATCGCTCCTAATCATTAAAATCGCCCTGAAAATTGCGTGTCATTGCTTGCGTTAAAAAGCTCTGAAACCCTGTTTTTGAAGGGTTTATTCAGAAAACGGCCTAAAAATTGCGCGTCATTGATAGCACTAAGGTTCAAAACCACCCCCTAAAACTGCGTGAAAATAGGATGTAATTATAAATCTCTCGTTAATGTTATAAGCGGCTCGTTTCTCCGGCGTTTGTTCTTGTGTGGACGCATGAGGTTCGTTCTCTTGGTTGTTACTGCGTTCCTGCAAGTTACTGTGTTCCGGTTTTGTAGTTGCGTAAAGGTTGTTAAGGTGCAAAGGGTTTGGTTTAATCGCGTCCTTGAGTTAATGCGGTAAGGTTGTGTTTCGTTCCCTTTTTAATAAGGGCCCGGTTGAATCGTTTCCTTTAGTTCTTCGCGTTCTTTGTTTGTGCAACCGTCCCTTATGACTGTGTGTGGGCGCATGGGTTCTGGTAGGATCGTTCCTTGGTTATTTTCGTTCCTGGTTTTATACAGTCTCCCAGGTCATAGCGCTGTTCGTTTAGGTCAAGCCATTGGTGTATTCCTCTGGTTTTTTAACCCGTTGCAAACAACCGCTTTCTTGTTCAGTCCTGGCTGATCCGGCGCTGATGAAATCACGCTCTTTCCTTCCGCACCGAATAGTTTTTTCAAGCTCATCTCCCAGCGCTTTTAACGCATCCTGCTGGTTTATGTATCGCATGTCGTATCTTCTTGTATTGTGGCTCACAGCGCGTCCCTGCGTGTCTCAGGCCATGTTATACCATGCGGTGTCGCAGGTTATGAATAAATCGCTGGTTCCGGCATTACCGGTTCCTTAAGACAACAAAGTCCAAAATCTCCCGGCCAATATTCGCCCTGCAGCCATTTATTCTGGTCCTGAATAATCTCGTCCAGGTTGTCAGGATCTTTCACCAGGTTCATTGGCATCAGCAGCGGCAGGTACCCACCTTCGTCATCCATGATAATAAACAGGTTGGCCAGATCGTCCGCCGTTGCGCTTTGTAACTTTTCAAGCCTTGTCATATGCTTTATCCACCTCCTTAGCCTGCCGTACAGGCGTTTCCAGTTCGTATCTTAGCTGGGCTGAATAATTTGTTTCTGCCATCAAAGGCTCGTCATAGGGGCTTGCAGGGCCATGTCCGCCAATGGGGTTAATCTTATCCATCGTCGTCCACACATCCCACGCTAGCATCAGCTCAATCGTGTCCATGACTTCATCCAGCGTTTTTTCGCCGCGCACGTACGCACAGAGCAGTTCTCCCCGATCCCAATAACTTTCATCCGACATGCCCTTCATTACAAAATCCCTCCTTTGTTGTCTCGCAATGATGCAGTGTGCAGTAGTATAAATCTGGGCGTTTAAGAGAGTTCACCACTTCGTCACAATCCTCACACCGCACATATTTTGTCATGGTGGGTGCCGCATCAATGGCCTCCAAAACCCGCTGTACACCATCCAGGTAAGCCTGCCATTCGGCCTCTGAATACTTCGGGTCGCGCTCAATGCAGTACGCCTCAAACTCCTCCGCATCAATCAGTCGTGCCATAGAATTTTTTCACCTCATTTTTCGTCTTTATTGTTCACGGAATTTTTACATGTGAACTTTTCGTAACATTTGTTGGCAATGTGTTGTGCTGCTGTTGTTATCTTCCATGCGCCAAAAATCAGTAACGTCCATACAGCACCCAGCGCCAACAGCATAAGCGGTCCCCATAAGTAAATCATCAATATGGCGTCCACCGTAGATTCCCACGCCTCGTTCATATGCTGCCTCCAGTACCCAGGTCTCGCATCATCTCGTCGGTCAGGTAGTACACCGTGCTGGTATACCGATCTTCGAACGATTCGTTGTCGTATGTGGTGCGGTCGTAAAAGTCGGCCTTGTAGCTGTAATCTTCATCAGAATATTTTATGGTGACGTAATCTACATCCTTGATTTCTTCTTTTACGCTCCCATCATCCTGTGTCACACCACAGTGTAGGTATGTGTCAGCGCCGCAAATGCCGCCATACCGGTTTGTATACGGCCGCGTTTCAAGGAATGCGTAGGAGATCTTGTGCGTGATATGTACAGTAGTTGTGGCTACAGCCTTTGGCGCTTTAGCCTCTAAGCAAAGGCCAAGGTGTATAGCGGCTCCACCAGCCAATACCACAGTGGCCACAGCGCAAGCGTAAGTTATAGCACTGGCGATTTTTAACTTTGACATAAAGTTTCTCCTTATTAGTTGCAGTCTAAGATCTCGAAACTGTCAAGCAGAGCACCGAACGAATTCTCCCAGTCCTTATAGTCTTCCTGTGTGACTTCTTTTACCGGGTTAAGCACAATCCAGTCATGTAGTTGCCGCGTCTCGTCAAGCAATAATTGCAGGTTACTGGCAATCTCTTTCTTGCGGGTTTCAAATTCTTCATTGGTCATTAGTGTATTTCTCCTAGATCTGGGAAGTATTTGCGGCGCTTTTCATAGTTAATACAGGTAATTTTGGCTTTATCACGCAACCCGCTTATATCGCAACGAACATAAAACTTGCCATAGTTTTTGCAGTGTTTGCAGTATAAACATAAGCTGGACGTGTAGTCTTCAGGCCATTCTGTAAATAGCGTGCAATGGGCAGGTTGTTCTATCGGCTTCTCTTCTAGTTCGCAGACAATCCGACTATCAGTCATAATCATCCGACAGTAACAGCAATTCTTGCATGTAGTTTTTTCTGCCTGTTCTTTAGCCGTCTCAGCTTTACGTTCCTGCTGTACTCTCAGCCAGCCATAGGCGCACACACTAGCCAAAGCGCAAATCTTTATACCCGTATAAATTGTTTCAACCAGCATCGGCCATGTCCTCAGTATCGTCCGACATACTAATCAGTCCTTCGGCTTCCATCAGCAGCCGGAACGTCTCGCGTCCTTTGGGTGTGATCAGGGTCTGGGTGCCGGCATGCCCATTACCGCGGTTCACAAATTCCTTGATCTCAAATAATCCATCGTTGCGCTCCGCATAAGCCTTGAGTTTGCCTTGTGTATCACGGTACAGGTACTTTTTGTCTAGTAGGAACTGAACCAGCACAGTTTGTTTGATATGTAATTCGCTGGCAAAGGTTCTGAAGTTGGTCAGCAGATTCCGATCGATCACGGCATCGAAATAGCGAGCCTTTCCGGTCATCTCAGCGTTTTTACTTTCCAGCTGCTTATTCTTCGTAGCCAGTTCCTCCAGTCGTTTGGTGCGGGCTTCCAATGTTTTCTGAGCCACCAGTAGCGCTTGGCTCATTAGCTCAGCGTCTGTCATGGTTTCTTGTCCAGCAATGTAGCCGCCGTTTTTGCGGATGGCCGGCAAGACTTCCGCGGTAACCCAGCGTTTGAACTGTTTTGCGGTGGGAAGTTTACTGGAAAGAATCAAGCTGTACAAGCCGGACTCGTTGATAATTGTTACGTTTTGTTTACCGCCAGGGGTCATCAATTCAGTGACCCCTTTATCTTCAGAATCAACATGATTTGTTACAGCGTTAGCAAGAGATTTTCCCTTTCCATAACCAAGTGCAGCAGCTACATCCTTGCCTACAAACCACGGCTCGCCGTTCATCTCCACCGTGCGCACATCGTTGTTTTCGTATTTGAACACCTGCAAATTTTCCATAAAAAATCTCCTTGTAAAAATATGGGTGTCATTGTTTCTGACCCTATTATTCAAAATCAAGTTTGCCTACTGGCTTTCAGCTGCCCCGCCATAATTCAATCGTCATGCCGCACCTCTTTTATTCCGGCAGCGGCCGGTATTTATTCATATCGCAATAGCCGCTCATGGCATTCATGTCGTGCAGCATCTCGCTTACTACCTCGTTCCGGTCAAGGCCATTGCGGTCTGCATAATCTACCATGTCTTCAAACATTACGGCGATTGTATGGGTGTAGTCCTTAATGTGTTCCGTCTGTGGCTGTACGGAATATCTAAAGCATGTCTGTTCCATTGTTAAAAAATCTCCAAAGTTATTATTTAAGAATGAGGATTGGTAGCAGCTGTAGCGCTTGGTTCCATATGGTCGCCAAAGTAAAATTTATGCACGCCCTTGGCCCCTACCCAGTGGTCAAAACTTTCATCAAAGCTGTCACTATGTACTGCAGCCGGCACCTAAATAATGCAGGGCACTTTCTGTGCCACCATATCATCTTTGCACCAACCGCTGTTGCAGGTTCCGCTGCAGGGTTCCAGTACCAGGTCATCAAACGGGAACATCACATCGCAGTGGCCTTTGATATATTCGTCATAGACTCGCTCCGCGTTATGCTCATACGGCGTATCGTTCCAGTCATCGCCGTACCATTCCACCAGGTCATCATCACCCAGGTAGAACCGTACCAGGTTACCCTTGCGCTCGAAGTCAATAATTTTCATGCCTTGCCGTCCATAACATCTTTCAAATACTGGCCGTACTGATTCTTCTTCATGACCTCATAGACTTCCATCAGTTCATCCTTGCTGATCCAGCCATTCAGGTACGCAATCTCCTCCAAGCAGGCAATCTTGCGATGCTGATGCTGCTCAACAGTCTTCACGAAATTGGTGGCATCCACCAAGCTCTCATGTGTACCGGTATCCAGCCAAGTAAAGCCCTGCCCCAGCAGTTCTACATTCAGGGAACCATCTTCCAGATAAATACGGTTCAGGTCAGTGATTTCCAGTTCACCACGCGCAGAAGGTTTCAGGTTCTTTGCAAACTCGACCACACGGTTATCGTAGAAATACAGACCGGTTACGCAATAGTTGCTCTTCGGATGCTCCGGCTTCTCCTCGATAGAAATGGCCTTACCGTTCTTGTCAAATTCAACAATTCCGAAACGCTCCGGATCGTCCACATAATAGCCAAACACCGTTGCACCTTTGCCGTTTTCTGCCTTTTCCATTGCTGCATTTAATCTCTTCTTCAATCCGTGGCCCGCAAAGATGTTGTCGCCAAGCACCATAGCCACAGAGTCGTTCCCGATGAAATCAGCACCAATAATAAAGGCCTGTGCCAGTCCATCCGGTGATGGCTGAACCGCATAGGTCAAATTCACACCAAACTGGTGTCCATCACCCAGCAGGTTCTCGAAACGAGGTGTATCCTGCGGTGTGGAAATAATCAAAATATCACGAATGCCAGCATTCATCAGAACGGACATCGGATAATAAATCATCGGTTTGTCGTAGATCGGCAAAAGCTGTTTACTTGTTACTTTTGTTAATGGGTACAGACGTGTGCCTGAACCTCCTGCTAAAATAATACCTTTCATCACTCTTCCTCCTCCTTGGTGGCTTCATGTTCAGCATCAAACATCTTGGTCATATCTGCCGGAAATTCATGCCTGCTGTACATAGCCGCCGTTCGCCGCACCAACTTGCACGGGTCAGGATTATTTGCCCCAAACTCCGCGTTCAGCTCGTCTTGCGTCACCGGCCACTTAAAGCCAAAGTCACTGCGCTTGATTTTGCACAGCGGTGCTCCTTCATGCCAGAACACGATGCCCTCTATGGCGGCCAACTCCAACCCGCGCCGGATTCCCTCAAAGCTTAGGTTCGGGATGTCAATACTGATCGTGCCATGCCGCACCAGCACGTCCTTGTCCAGCCCGTATGGATTCTTCTGGAAGTGCGGTCCAATCGCCTCATAGGTTGCATCCGGCAGGTCATCCCAGCTGTTGTTTCGTGCCGCCACAAACCATTTGTCCGCGGGATTATCTGCCGCCACTTTCACCCAGTGGGGCCAGTGGCCAGTTATCGGGTCTGGCTCGTCACACGGAATCGCACCCTCCGGTACTGCTCTGCCCGGCTTGGCATCAAAGCGCTTGTAGAATTCGCCGTTAATAATCGCGCAGCAAGCACCGTCAAGCTTCAATGTGGCAATGCTCTCATCCGTCAGCGCCGCCTCACAGCCCAGCGTAATCTCGTCACGGATTCCGGTAATCTTGTGGCCACTGAACTCGCGCTTATATAAGGTAGGAATTTTCTTCATTGGTAAAGACCCCCAAAACTTTGTTAATTATTTAAGTGTCAATCTTAATGTTACGCATAACAATATCGGCAACAGGTTCGCCCGTTAATGCGCACAGGCAGGCGTAACGGCCAATCCATTCATCGAAGTCTACGTTATCGTTAAAGGTGATTTGCACATAGTTGGTAGAATAACCATGACTTTTCGCCCATGTGTTCGGCGTGCCATTGTCGCATTCCAAACAAACATGCCGGCGGCCTGGATCTGATTCAATAAACCAAACCATGCTGACGCCCTGCTCACATAGCGTGGCCATCATTTTGCGGGCGCTCAGTTTTGCGCTGCATGTCTCTGCCGTGCTCCAGTGGGTCGTCTGGCTGGCCTGGTACTCTGCGCACGCATCATCCACGGCTTTATGTGCCGCCTTTGGGTCTCTCACATCAATCGTCACACTGCGCAGCGTGGTTGGCTCTGGTGTAGCAGCCGGTGCCTCACATTCCTTCGGCGTAAGTAACGTGCAGCAGTTTGGATCAAGCTTCAGCTCCCTGGCTGCCAGCACACCGCTCGGCTGCAGCCACCGCCCATAGGGGATCTTGTCATTTACCACTTTGGTAATAACAAACGTGTCGCCCTCGCAGGCCGAATATTGGCGCATCGCCCTCGCAGGCCAGTGCGTTTTGGTAATTCGTACTTTGTCGCCCGGTTTTACCAAACAATATCTAGCGGAGCTATTGATGGTGCTTGTGTCGTGATTTTCCATAAATTATTTGCCTCCTTCATTTGCGAAAACTTGTATTTAGTAAAGGTAAAAAAGTGGGTGCTTGCCAGGCACCCAAATTTAATGGGCATTGCTATATAGTAGCCAGCGGCGGCACCCCCAACACTGTATCTACCGCCATTGCCGTTGCATCAATCTGCTCTTGGCTCAAGCCAATGTAGCGCATCGTAATGCTCTGGCTGCTGTGGTGGAACTTGTTTTGCAGCGTTTCCATCACCTGGCCAGCCGGCAGCCCGGCCTCTGTCATAGCGTGGTTTGCAGCATAGCCATAGGTCTTGCGCAGGCTGTGGGTACTAATATGCTCTTTAATGCCGCACTCTTTGGCCGCATGGTTTAAGATCCGCCACACCTGGGTTTCGTCCAGCGGCTGCGGCACTCCCTTGGGGCTGCGCATACTCTGGAACAATGGCCAGCCTGGCTTCAGCACATTCATGGTTCGGCCCCGCATCTCTTCAATCAGGGCGGTAATCGCGCCTGCTGCCAGCGGGGTAATCAGGTCATTGGTGCGCTTGCCGGTCTTTTCATTGATGATAATTACGCGGTGGCGCGGGCAGTTGTGCTCACAATCCCACACATCATCAACGGTAAGGCGTAAAAGATCGCCCACACGCAGGCCCAGTGTCACACCACATATAAATAAGGTATAGTTCCGCTGCCTGTTATACGGGCGTCCCTGGGTGTGCAGGTAGGTGGCTATGGCGTTAAAGTCCTCGCGGCTGCGGATCGGCTCTGCCGGCGTTGGTTTTGCCACACCATTGGTTTTTACCAGGCTCAGTTTGGGCTGTGCATAGCGGGCGGCACGGGCTTTCTTACTGCGGCTCCGCTGGCGCGGCTGTGGTGTTTCGCGTACCAACTTATAACCCATGGCGGATGCCAGCTGTTCCATCAGGGCGTTGTGGCCGTCAGCATCGGCGCTTGCCTGCATCATTGCCATCAGTAAGCTTGCAACACCTTGTAGGTCCAGCCCACCTTTGGCCTCTGTGGCTTCCTGCATAGTAACAGTGCGGGGGATAAAGTGAGCTACGCTGTTTCTTTTTTTCATGGTGGGTTTTTCCTCCTGTGGAGTATATCCTGCGGAACGTATCCTGCGGAACGTATGGTGGTTTCTATGGTTCTATTATAGCACTGCTAATTACAAGAAGTCAACAGTGGCAAAAAATAAATTTCAGGAGAAAGCGTAACACAGGCTCCGCCTGTAGGGGCGGGGGTTAGCTGCGCTTGAGGCGTTTCAGGTTCCACCTGTAAGGGCGAAAGAACCCCCCTGTCTGACGACAGCGGGACCCGATCTACCCCCTCTACCTGGCAACAGTGGGATTAACCTACCCCCCTGTCTACCTGGCAACAGCCAGGCTGATAGAACCAACTATACAGTATAAATAGGTAGGAAGACGGCCAACAGGCGATCAGAGCGCCCTGCGATAGCCCTGTAGTGCTCGTTATTGGCCGGATCTGGTCTCAAAATGGATGGATCTGCCCCTGGTGAAGGTCCAAAGAGGGCGTTTTCGGGGATCAAAAAGCTCCGCCAGAGTCGTTCCGAGACGTTTTCGAGCGGAAATAATGCGTTTTTTAGCGTTTTGACGTCGTTTTTGTGCGTTTTAGCGGCCAAATCGTGCGTTTTTATGGCGTTTTTGGGTAAAAAAATAAGGCCCCAAAGGAGCCTAGAAAGCGGATTGTTATGCGGTTTTCTTCGAGAAAGGGAACGATTAAGGAAACGGGGGTTTCGAGGGAGGAAAGTGAGGGCTTGGAGAAAGGAGGAGAGGAGGTGGAGAGGTGGAAGAAGGAGAAGTAACGTAGGTACGCTGGTTTGTGTTTTGAGAGCCGGGAGTGAGGAGAGATAACTGACCCATTTTCCACGATTTTACGTTATTTTTTCTTTTTAACCTGCCCCCACATACAAACTATTGAAGGTGGTTTGCAAGTAGCGGATTTTTAGCGGTATAGCGTCAAATTTTACCCTATACAGCCCCATATTTAGTACGCCTTGCTGGCTTTACACACCACATTTTGCGGATTTGTACCTTTATATACGCATAAAGCGCCCCCGTGGGCACCCTTGCAAAAATCAGGTCAAAATTCTACTGTGGTATTATGTGATTGTCGAAAGCGACACGGACAAAACCCGCTAACGCGGTGCCCATAATCGCCCACGACATAGTACCTAGACAACTGAACAAATACACACGCTTTTGTTAGTGGATACCCTTGCATGTTGTCTACCGTTCCGGCGGTATAGCAAGGGCAGAATCAAGAGAATCAAGCGGCCATTAACAAAAAGCCAAAGTTGTAAACTTGTGCAATCCATGCGCAAAAAGTGTTCCTAGTAGAAACCCGGCCATGCACCAAAAGTGCGGTAGGGGTAGGGTATAGCTGTACCCTTTAGAAACTGTAAGAACATGGGTTAGCACCATATGAGAGAACACAAGTTTTCAGCTGGAAAAGTGTGTAAATGTTTAGAAAGAGGGTGCAAAAAGCCTGAACTGTACCCTAACAGTACAGTTCAAGTGAAGTATCTTGATAATTGAATAATATGCTAGAAATACGTTTTTCTAGGTACCCGGAAGCAAATCGAGCCTATGTAAGGGCGTTTGTAGGAACGCGCCGCACTTGTGGTTGAAGGATTAGGTGAGACTGAATAACCGGTTCAACAAAGCACTAACAGTCACAGTTAGATAAAATGTGGCCACCCTGCATTCTGCGGGGATAGTCTCCAGAAACTACCGCTATTCGGGTTAGCGGCAAGTCAGGAAAATGCACGGATATAAAGTCGTCCCCCAAACGGCGGAAGTTCCGGCTGGTAGTCTGATTAAAGTTGCGTGCGTATACGTTGACTGCACTTTGTAAACTTTACAAACATCAACCTTGGAACGTTAAAAAACAATAGGCTAGTCAAGGTTTGATAGCAAATACATAACCCCAGCACAGCCCAGCAGGTCACTGTTTCTTGGCCTGCTTTCCACTGCCCGCAAGGGTAGAAAAAAGCCGCCCATGCTATACCTAGGCGGCAGAAAAGGGGGTCTTGCCAATGTGCACCGACTTTGGTTACATAGGCTCTGATGGCATCGAGTACGCAACACTCGATGAAGCTATCGAAGCCGGGGCCGCATAGGCAAGCGGAGTGTCACTGTTTATACGGCGGCACTCCGTCCTCTTATCTGTAGTTTACCACAGAGCTTACCACTCTGTCAATATTTTATCGCCGAAAGGCAAGAAAGGAAGTATCTTATGTTCACTTCTACTGCTACTGCTGTCGTTACCGCCGCCCGTTCTGTCAACACTAACCGCACCCGTGGGGATGATGACAAGAAGTTTGCAACCAACGTTGCTCGCTTCAAGGCCGTCAAGAACGGCACTATCGAAAAGGGCAAAATGCCCGACCCCGACAAGCGTGAATGGGTACTTTCCCAGGAAGATTGGGAAGCCCTCTGTGACGCTGAATCCGCCGTCTACCTGTCTGCCAAGGGTCTGAATACCTGCAAGCCGGAAGACCTCGACCAGCGCAAGAAGTTTTTGGCCGACGACCTGACCCGTCTTCTTCGTCTATGTGACCCCGATTTGCGTGTCGGCTCTACCCAGGCCGGTATGCACTTCTTTGAGAATATCCGCGCTTTCGCTGTCAAGAACGATGTTTTCAACGATGGCAAAGCATATCATGTCAACGTTGCTTTGAATGCTTTCATCAAGAAGCTGGAACTTGAATTGGCGGTCGTTTTGAACGGCACCACCTTTGCCCCCGACTGGGAACGCGACTACCAGAAGGCTATGTCCACTCTGCCCAAGCGTATCCGCAAGGCCAAGAAAGCCCTTGCCGACCGTGAAAAAGACTTGGAAACTGCCAAGAAGGAACTTGATTTTATTCAGAAAACCATTGGCAAGGTGGCCGCCAAGAACCACACCAAAGAGATGGACGAACAGGTAGCCGCCGCGACCAAGAAGGTCACGAACATTGAAGGCCAGATTGAATCTATCAAAGCCGCCATCACTGACCTGGAAGAAAAGCATGGCAAGGCTATTGAAGAACATTCTGCCAAGCTGGAAGAAGAGCGCCAGAAGGCCGCTGGCGTCACTGCCCCCACCATTAAAGGCTAAAGCACCCCTATGCCCGGAGTTGGTAGGCCGGGGGAAGGAAGCATCCTACCACCATTTTCAAAAGCAAATCCAAACCATAAAACGAAAGGAAGCCCCATCATGAAAAAGCTAACAAAACTCCTCGCCCGCTTCACGGCCTTTACCGCCGTAACCCTGACCGTTCTCTTTGGCCTTCCCGCCCTGGCCACTCGCCACCCCTTCATCCTGTTGGCCGTTTCCCTGTCCGTTTTGATTCTGGCCGTGTATGCCATTCACAAACCGGCAGCCAAACCCAAAGCGGCAAAGCACCGCACCGCCACCCACCGCAAAGCGGCATGACCCTGAATCCCATCATGAACATCATGAATAAGTTCTTTGCGCTCTGACTTCACCGCCAGGGCGTTTTTTATTGCAATGAAAGGAAGTCCCCAAAATGAAACCTCGCCGCATTTTCTCCACCCTCCTCCTCTCCCTCGGCCTTATCCTCTTGACCTTCGCCGCCACCTGCCGCATGGTCATGACCAACATCCAAATTGATTATGACCCATCCAGCCCCGCAACCGTCACCCTCACCGTCTTTGGCCAGTCGGATGAATACGCCCTGGCCATGGATGCCGATTGAATCCCCTGCCAAAAAAACAGTATGAAATGAAAGGAAGTACCAAAATGAAAATCACTATTGATGTTTCCACCATGCAAAACCGCTTTGCCGCTTGTGGCCGCGATTATTATTCGTGGGAAGGCTATGAAGCCCTGCTCGCCTATTACAACGATATCGATCCCAACATGGAGCTTGATGCCGTTGCCATCTGCGGCGACTGCACCGAATACGGCGAAGGTGCTTGCTGTTCGTTTGATGACCTTATCAACGATAAAGGTTATGCTTATCCCATCGAAGACTACAAAGCCGACAACGATATCGAAACCGATGATGAATTTGACCAGGATGATTATATCGTTGCTCTTGTCAAAAAGCTGGAACAGCGTACTACCGTACTCCATGTTTCCAACGGCAACTATATCATTTTTTCATAATCATGAAAGGATAATTTCAATGAACGAATATCTTCAGCAGGCTCAGGATTTCCTTGCCAAAACCAACGCTACCATGCAAATTGATTTCGTTGGTTTCGCCAGCAACATCAACTGGAAAGAAAGCACTCCGCGTGCCATGTACCAGTTTAAGCTGACCACGCCCAAAGGTTCCATGACTGATACTTTTTGGGATTCTATCAACAATACAGCCATCCAGCAGGAGACGATTCAATCCTATGCTGAAAAGCTATACAAAACCCCGTTCGCGGACTTGACCGCCGCCCAAAAGACCAGAGCACACAAAAAGCTGCGGAAAATGAAAACCGAAGCAAGGCCCAATGCCTATGATATTCTTGCGGCAGTCGAAAAGTCCGATCCCGGCACATTTGATGATTTCTGTTCGGAATTTGGCTACAATACCGATAGCCGTGCAGCAGTACGAACTTATTTTGCCGTACAGAAGGAATATGCCGACCTTGCGCGGATTTTTACCGCAGAACAGCTTGAAATGCTGGCCGAAATCAACTGATATATTGATAGAACGAAAGGAAATTCCATCATGGCTTATAAACGTAAAACTGAGGATGTATACGAGGTCGTTTATGATTATGGTTATGGTGATGGCCTTGAAGTCCTTACCCAGTGCAGCACAATGCGGGAAGCCAAAGCCGACCGCAAAGCTTACATTGAAAATGAACACATCTGCCCCATGATCCGCAAACGCCGCTACCCCATTCATAACAACACAGTTTGTTAAAGAAAGGTTGGACCAAAATGAAAACTAAAACCCGCCACCCCTTCAACCTCCAGTCCGAACTCTCCCGCCTGGAACTCAACGGTGCCTGCTCTTATGACGGTAAGCCCCTCATCCTCCTGGAACAAGCCTACTGCTCCTATGATTGTTACCACGATATCGCCCAGTACGTTGCCACAGCCATCTGCCCCAACGAAATCGCCAAGGATTTCACCGCCCCGTGCTATGTCGTCACCTGGCCCATCATCCGCCCCTCTGCCGAAAACGAAGAGGATGCCTGCGATTGGTCCGCCCCCAACGGCCTCACCCCCAACGGCAAATATGATTTGGAACGCCGCTATTATTATTGATGTCCAACCTTTTGCACTAGCGTATCACAACGTTTGGTTGTATAATCCAGTCATAAGCCGAACCGCAAAACAAAATTATTTCTCCGTTTCCACCAAACTTTTCAAGCTAAAATCCGCACAAATTTTACCATCCTAACAAATCTTATGAACAAATTGTAAATTCAAAAAAACGAATCTGCATCATGCAATGAAAGGAAGTACCGCCCCATGTCTACCCAAATTCTCAACCTCACCCCGCACGAAATCAACATTGGCACCGCCTCCATCAAACCTTTCGGCGTGGTTGCCCGCGTCTATGTTGAATCCATCTCCGACGGCGAATTCACCACCGCTTCCGGCACAACTATCCCCATCTCCCACTCTTACTATGGCGATGTCGAAAACCTGCCAAACCCCATGCCCAATACGATTTACATTGTCAGTGCTCTTGTCGCCTCCCGTGTTCCCACCCGTTCCGATGTCTTTTACCCCTGCTGTATGGTTCGCGATACCCAAGGCCGCGTCATCGGCTGCAAAACCCTCTGCTGTGCCGCCGCCCCCGTCCTCGCCGCCGTCCACTAACCTGCGGTGCAAAACGATTCAAGAAAGGAATTACCAACCATGATTACCGATTCATCTGCCTTGAAAGTTGCCAAAGCTAAGTTTGCAGACCTTGTTCAGCAGGAGGACTAACCATGCTTCATCACATCACCCTCACCCAGCTCCGCACTTTCACCTCTCCGGCCACACAATTCGGTGCCGACAATGAACCCTATATGGTTCTTCAGGTCAACCGCAACCCCATGGATTTTCAGCAGCTCACCTCCTTCCTCTATGAATTCATTTACCCCACCCCCGCTTCCCGTGAGGACCTTCTCATGGCCTCCGCTTATCTTTCCAACATCAACAACGGCAGCTGTGAAGGTTTTTCCTCTAGTCATCCCCGCCTGCTTCTCATCTCAAAACTTTCCGGCCAGCGCATTTATAATCTCGACCCTGCCCCTGATAAGATTGATGCTGTCCAGAACGATATTGATACCGACTTGGAGTACAGTACCGCCCGCCTTTTCATCCTTGAATGTACCGGCAAAGAAAAATGGACCGTTCATCATGTGACCGACCGCTATAATCCTATCAACTTCCATGACACCCCTGTCATCTCTGCCCTTGCCCGTACCCGCATCCTTGCCGATACCGCAACAGCCTACCACGACGAAAACGATTCTCTTCTTCTCAGCTCTTATGTTGACTATCTCAATTCCCACTTTGAAGCCTTTGCCTGCACCAGCGATACCGAGACCTTAAAGTTGCTGGCTCTTACCAATAAAACCATCTCCAATATTCTCTATCGCGTCCTTCAAATCGCCGATGAAAACCCGACCAAGTTCAGCCTCTAATTAAATCACTCCACTATAAAAGCCCTGCCTACCCGCAAGGCTTTTTTCTTTTACCCATTCAAAATCAAATCAAGAAAGGAAATCTACCATGACTGACTTTGAAAGAAAAATCACTTCCGAAAAAGCTCTTGACGCCGCCATCCGCCAGCTCAAAACCCAGGACGACTGGTTCCTCACCACCAAAACCGGCCTGGCAAAACGCATTGTCACCCTCTACGATGAAATTATTGCCGCTGCTGATTTTCCCGTCTCTCTTCCCGTCCGCGATGTCCTCAACTACAGCTCTGCCGCCTTCATGAACTATGTCAAGCTCGGCTGCAATTACATCACCCGCAAATTCAATGTCCGCCACAGCCCCACCACCGTTTACTCTTACGGCTACAACTACAGCAACGAAGCCATTCACGAAAAAGCTTCTTATCCTTACACTATTGATGATTTCTTCGCTGACCCTCTTCGCAAGTCTCTGTTCGTCATCGGCTGCTATAACTACCTGCACGATGTTATTGACGGCAAAATCAAACCTACCAAGATGACGGAAGCCAAAGCCGAAACGAAACCTCTCACTCTCCAGTCCGCCACCACCCTTGCCGCTCCTCCCATCGCACCCACCATTCCTATCACCAAAACGAACACTGTTTCCTGTTCCGCCACCAAAACCTGTGCCGCCTATAAACCCGTGCCTCAGAGTCCCGCAAAACCGTAACACAAGCGCAAAACCCGTTCCCATTCTAAACGCCGGACGCACCGCCCTCTTATATATCTTTCTTTATCTTTATATATAAACGCTATTGACGTGCTGTTTTCAGCCCGATTTTGAACCTTCCTAGTCGTATTGACACGCAATTTTTAGGCCGTTTTGGAACATTGCTTTTACTAACCCACCACTTTACCGGGTTTGTACCGCCAAAAAACGAACATATTTTGTCATCGGCCATGCAACATTCTCACCGCATCAAGCAACATTTTTACGGCTTGAATATTTGCGAAAACTTGTATATAATCAAAATCACAAAGTCACCCGCCAGCATGAAACCGCATCCCTCTCAGCGCCCCACACAGCCCCTACAGACCGTGTTTCCTTGTGACCATGCAGTTTCTCGCCCGTTTTCTTCTCGTTTCTCACAGCGCATCCCAGCCTTATTATAATTTGTTCCCCGCCCTGCCCCGTCTGGCAGGTTTTATTTCGCCCTGTTATTTACAAGTTTTCGCAAGCAAAAGGAGTTGACCTCATATGCCACAGAACATCGGTTATCTTACCGCAGATAAAACTACCGCCGGTGATGAACGTTTTACCCCCTATTACGCAGTGGAACCTCTGCTTGAATTTCTTCCGCCCGCTGATACCGGCATTACTATCTGGTGCCCGTTTGATTTATCCTGGTCTGCTTACGTTCAAACCTTCCGGGCAAACGGTTACAACGTGGTGTACGGTTCTTTGGCTACCGGCCAGGACTTCTTCACCAGCCAGCCCGCTCACTGGGACATTATGATTTCCAACCCGCCTTTCTCCAAAAAAGATGCCGTTCTCAAACGTGCCTGTCAACTCGGCAAACCGTTCGCCCTTCTGCTTCCTGCAAACAGCATTCAAGGCAAGTCTCGCTTTGAAATCTTTCAGAACAACATTCAGCTGCTCTGTTTTGATTTCTCGTATTGGCTTCCATGATGAAACTCATATGAATGCCCCACAGGAAGGAGCTTCGTTTGGCAGTGCTTATTTTTGCCGGGACTTTCTTCCCAGCAAACTTGAACTCCGAATGCTTAATAAAACCATTCACCCACTTGTAAGGAGTTGACCTTCATGTACATCATCATCCCCACCCACGGCCATTACGAAATCCGTGACGGCCCCACCTTCATCCAGTCCGCCGATACCTACCGCGAAGCCTGCCATGAACTCGCTTCCCTCATCAATTCCCCAACCTAGGCAACCGTGCATTCCGCACTTGCAAATATTTTTTACATTGGCTACACGCCAAAGAAAGGACACACATTATGTCTACTGTCAAAATCAACGAAACCACCTTCTCCATCACCTCCGCCCTGACTATGGCCCAGCTCAAGACCCTTCACACCAAGGCTCCCCAGGCCCTGCAGCTGACCAAGCCCGGCAAAAAGTCCGGCGATGACGATGAAATCATCTTTGCCATTGCCCCGTCCGCCAAGCAGAGCATGTCCACCTACGGCATCTGCTTCGCCAAGTCCGCCTTCGGCACCGACAATGCCATCTACGTTGAGGACCTGCCCGCCGACCTCGAAGACATCACCAAGGCCAAGGAACATGTCGCCGAGCGCATCGGCTTCGCCAAGAAGCACCTGGATGAAATCGAAACCCAGGCCACCGCAACCCTGGCTCAGCTCAAGGCCGACCACGATGCCATCATCGCCAGCATTGAAGTTTCCACCCCGGCCGCCCAGACCACCCCGGAAAACGAAACCGCCGCTCAGTAACCAAAACGGCCGGTGCTTACCCCCACAACAAGCAGCCCGGCCATGATTTTTCTTCCCCAATCCACAATCCAACATAAAAATATTTCATCATAAGGAGATTTTTACCATGATTAACGTCACGATCGTCGATAACCTGCACCGCAACACCTACCCCGTTGACCCCAACACCACCCTGCGCTCCGTCCTGGAAGCTCATGATGTCGATTACACCACCGGCCAGACCAAGCTGGATGGTTCCTCTCTGGCCGCAGGCGACCTGGATAAGACCTTCGCAGACTTCGGTATCGCGGAAAAGTGCTACCTGGTCAACATTGCCAAGCAGGATAACGCCTGATTGATTCCTCTCCGGTGGTGTCTCTTCCCCCACCGGGGTGCTGCCTTACAGGAACAGCCTCCACGCGGCAGGCAGCGGGCAACACAAACGCGGCCAATCGTTCCAAATCTAATCAGAAAGGAAAAATGAATCACCATGCCACTCCCCAACTATACCGATATTCTCAATTACATGTCGCCCACCATCACATGGCAGGACAGCACCCCCTGCCGCTCCTCTTTCAAAACAATTTTCACCAAAGTTCTGGCCTGCACGGTCTACTCCCGCCTCACCGCAGGCAATACCCTTGCCATCCTTGGCGATGATTCCGGCCTGCAGCCTTCCCCTAACCCGAATGAATCCCGTTTGTTCTTCGTCACTGATAATGCCGCCATCCCCGATTCCATTCAGGAAGTCAAAGATATCGGCGCTTATCTCTTTGATAAATACAAAGTTTATCAGGATGCAGCCGCCCGTATCACCATCGTCCAGCCCCAGCACGACACTGGCCTCTACAGCAGTGTTTTTCACCGCCGTTTCGCCTCGGCCATGCCCCGCCTGCTGCCCTGGCTCTTCAAGGATCACCCCCTCACCTCCGATGAACTCGCTTACCTCCGCGCCCTCTCCACCCCGGATACTGGCTCGGAAACCCTCGCCCGGATGGCGGAAGCCCTTTATAACAAAACCGATCTGCCCTCCAGGGCCGTAGATAAAGCGATCGAATCCCTCTTCAAAGGTACCATTGACCGCCGTAAAGCGGATCTCAAGCGCTGTATTGAAACCCTTTACCGTGATCTGAAAGAAACCCGCGCCCGTATCTCAGAAATTTTTACCAACATCACCAACACCAACTGTGAGCTGACCGGCCTTGACTCCAAAGATGAATCCACCTTTATCACGGAACTCAAGGATTATCTCCACACTCAAAAAGGTATCTCCGTTGGTGCTGTCGATGGATCGCTTCTCCTCGTCATCACCACATTCCTCTCCAACTATGACCCGGATGATGTCGAAACCTTTATCTTCAACAGTGACCGCCCCTATCAGGATCTTACCGATGAAGAAGAACACGATGTCCGTATCCTTTTCCGGGCTGTGTTCATTGACCACATCTTCAAAATCAAACTCGCTGCCACCTATAGGCTTAATTACAACTGCCATGTCACAGCTATGTCCGATGCGATCAATATGAACGTCATTCAGGCTGTTCCCAACCCTCACATCAATCATCACTCCTGCCTCGGTAACTATGAACCCATGCTGGAGGATGCCGAGGATCGCCGAGATTTTATTGCCGCCATTGCTATCTGTCAGCAGAGCGCCAGCAGCATGAACCTCGTCGAAACAATCTCCACCAAATATTTCTTTGATGATTTCGCCGACGCCTATCACAATGATATCCCCGTCATCCTTACCGCCGCCGGTGAATCCATCACCCCCAAGCAGGCCATTGAACAGCTCAAATCCGCAAACGATTCCGTTAAGGAAGGAGAATAACCATGCAAGTTATCCGTATTGATCAGACCGCTCTGGATGCCGCCATCGAACTCTATCGCCAGCAGCTCCTCACCGGCGCTGTCAAGCTCACAAAAACTAAGGCAAAAGATAAAATCAACATCAATTTCACTGCCGATGCCTGGGCCAAACAGTCCCGCCTCATTGATGATTTCACTTCCGAGGTCGCCTGGCACGGCCTCATGCGCCAGCTCTCCCCCACCGAGTATGAAATTTATGATATCCTCGTCTACCCCCAGCAGGTTACCGGTGTCACCGTCGAAACCGACCAGGATAAATACAACGACTGGCTGGTCTCCCAGCCCGATGAAATCTTCAACAACATCCGCTACCAGGCCCACAGCCACGTCAACATGTCCACTTCCCCTTCCGGCGTTGATGACGAAAACGAGTCCAAAATTGTCAATAAGCTCAAGGGCAATGATTTCTACCTCTTCATGATCTGGAACAAGCGCGGCGAGTTCACCGCCCGCCTGTATGACTACGCCGCCAACAAAATCTACGATAAAGACGATATCTCTGTTACCTACACCGATACTCTCTCCGATTTTGCCGCCACCGCTCAGTCCCTTGTCACCAAGGCTCCGCCCATCTATTCCAAAACGAACCCTCCCGTCAAGCCCACCGGTGGCACCGCACCCCACGTCTTCTGGGATAACGCCGCCCGCTGTTGGACGGACGATGACGGCAATTATTACGACCACTACCCCACCTATTACGATTATCTCACCAACGGAGGTGCCTTATGAATCTTGCCAAAAGCCTGGATGTCTTCTCCCCGCATGATGTCAAAGGCCGCATCCACATCATTGGCTGCGGTTCAGTCGGCTCCACCATCGCGGAGCTTCTTGCCCGCTATGGCCTGACCAACTTCACCCTTTATGATTTTGATACGGTGGAAAAGAAAAACATCGTCAACCAGATGTTCTTTGATCCCCAGGTCGGCCAGCCCAAAGTGGAAGCCCTCCGCGATATCCTCTGTGCCATCAACCCGGAAGCCAAAAATGATATCCGTCTGGAACCCTCCGGCTGGAACGGCCAGTCCCTCTCCGGTTACGTTTTTCTCGCCGTGGATAACATCGAGATCCGCCAGAAAATCGTTGATGCCAACCGCTTTAATACCTTCATTAAAGCCATGTTTGATGTCCGCACCGCCCTCTTTGACGCCCAGCTCTACGCTGCCGATTGGTCGGACCCCAAACAGGTCAAGGAATTCCGCGCCACAATGAACTTCACCCATGCCGAAGCCACCGCCCAGGTCCCCGTTTCGGCCTGCGGCACTACCCTCGGTGTTGCCCCCACGGTTCGCGTTGCCGCCTGCTATACCGTCACCAACTTCCAAAACTTCATCAAAAAAGGCGAACTGATCCACACCGGCCTCTCCGCCCCCTTCAACCTCCAGGGTGAATCCGCATTCCTCGGTCTGTAACCCTGTCATCTTAGCGTTCCATTAAATTTCGTTTGTGTTGTATACTGTAAGCTTTTTTCGCTTCAGGCTCTTCGGTTATATCCAAGAGTACGAATTTGTTACCCCGACCCACCCACTCCATGATCCTGGCCAGCGGACCCCACGGTGACTACCGACTAGAATATCGCAGTCGCTGAGACTTTTACTACCGATTGGTGGAAAACGATTAAGTCCAATCCACACATATTGAACCTACAAAGGTTGCAGCAACCCAAAAGGTGCGCCCAAATCAGGCAACCATCGCACCAACCGGAACAACAGTCTTGCTCAGCCCGGCGAGGATCGTCCCGCGGCAGCCTTCCATCTCCCATCAGAACACAAACACAACCCTCACATAAGGAGCACCCACATGGTTTACATCACTTATAACTGCCCGGAACGTTTCCGGGAAATGACGTTTGAAGAACTCCTTCGCGGGGATTTCAACCTCGCTAACCTTTCCACTGGCGGTCACGGTGCTACCCGTACCGTCATTTGCAACAAAGTTCCTCCCCGCATCATGCGCATCACCAAGGTGGAACAAATGATCCTCCAGCTCCAGGCGTTCAACCAGCAGTATGAATCCCTTCGCCTCACCACTCCCCGTTCCAGCCTGTACAACCATTTTCCCATCCCCAAAGCCTCCGGCGGCCTCCGCTGGATCGATGCCCCTAATTCCGACTTAATGAAAGCCCTCAAGGAACTCAAAACCCTCTTCCAGTCCTGGATGTTTGCCGACCACCACACCTGCGCCTTCGCCTATGTCGAGGACCGCAGCGTCCTCTCCGCCGCCAAACGTCACCAAAAGTTCGATGCCTGGTGGTTCGCCCATTTTGATTTCCACGGCTTCTTCCCCTCCACCACGCCGGCGTTTGTCCTCTCCCAGTTTGAACTCATTTATCCCTTCAACCTCATCCTCGCCAGCCCCACCGGCCACGCGGAGCTGCTCAAAGCCCTCGACCTCTGCTTCCTTAACGGAGCACTGCCGCAGGGCACCCCCATCTCCCCGCTCATCACCAACATCATGATGATCCCCTTTGACCACGCCTTCGCCAAGGCCGTCAACCATTTTGAATCCGGCAAGCACAACCCGGACGGAACCCCCATCACCGACCGCCTCTGCTACACCCGCTACGCCGATGATATCATCGTCTCCTGCAAAGTTGTCTTCAATTACCATGCTGTCGAGCGCCTCATCGTCCAGCTTCTCTCCCAAATGAACGCTCCTTTCACTCTCAATGAAACCAAAACCCAGTTCCACTCCCGCGCCGGCCGCAACTGGATTCTTGGCGTCATGCTCAATAAGGATAACCAAATCACAGTCGGCTACCGCAAAAATAAAATCTTCAAAGCCACCATTGATACCTACTTCCGCGATAAACAAAAGGGCAAAAAGTGGCCGGATGAAGACCTTCAGTCCTTCCAGGGCAACATCACCTGGTTTAAGGATGTCCAGCCCGATACCACCAAATACATTATCCAAAAGTATAACGCCAAATACGGCCTTGACCTTGAAACCTGTATCAAGGCCGATCTCGACCCGCCCAGCGTAACCGCATAATCCAAAAAAATCAATTTGTTTCAAAGGTAAAGTTTCGTTTTGATTTTGTTTCAAGTCAAAGCCAAACACCCTCCGGTCATATCCGAGGGTTTGAATTTGTTACCCTGTCCCATTCCCTGGAAGGGACCCACTCGCGTCGGAGTAAAGACTTCAGCCAGTCCCGAACACCCAAGCCCACTGCGAGTCGCCACACGGGCGCATCAGCGAGGACGAAGCAACGCCCTAAACTCATCCGAATAAGCAAGCAACATCGGTGGAAGCACAAATCAAACTCAGAAGATCAGTTATCACCATCATGAGGTTCCTACGGCGGCTGCCTCTCATCAGCTTTCACAAATTGATTTTTTTCTCCATTCCGCCCCATGGTTCCGGGGCATTCCCAGGCGCTTCAGCTGTTTCTTCCTTTCTTAGCAGCTCGTTGCGCCCCCTGTTCGTGCGCCTGGTAAACGCACGGTCATGGTTTTACTTTCCTTTCGCTGGGCCTCCGGCCATCCCAATGGTTGGAGCGCCTGGTAATACCCCGGAACCCGCTTACACAATGAATTCAGGTGATTTTTATGAAATTTATCTCTCCCGGCTCACGGGTCAAATTCCATACCGTAAAACAAATTACTAGCCCGGATCACGATCCTTTGAAAACTGAATTTCAGATCACCTTTCTCTCCGGCACCGTCCACGAAGACAACGGCAACCGCGTCACCGTCTGGACCGATGATTCCCGCACCTTCCATGTCCCCCATGAATACATCACCGAAATCCAGGACCCCAACGATTCCTTTGCCTATAAGTCCCCCAACCCTGTACCCCCATCTACCGTTTCTTTTGATGAAATTATTTCTGTCCTCTAATTCATACAGGTGATTCTTATGGACCCTTATTACATTCAACCCGGCACTCCCGTCTATTTTGGAATCATAACGCTGCATGGCACAGCCCGTCGTACCCTCCACGGCTTTGTCCAATCTGATAATGGCGCTTATGTCACCGTTATTGTCCCCAGTATGAATAACAGGATATTTACGAAATTTGGTGGTTTGAATAAAATCACTTAATTTTGTATGTATCACAGGCATTTGGATGTTTGTTGCGCCTGTCGATTTTCCCAGTTGATAGCTCCGCAAGAGTGGTATTGCCTCGTGTAATGCCATTCGCAGCAAGCACCCAGCCAAGGGAAACACAACCTCCTGCTTCGGCAGGGGAGACTTATCGTAAAGGGGGTGGCGTATATGCACACTGTATATGTGCTTAATAAAGACGGTAAACCTTTAATGCCTACGACTCGCTGTGGGCATGTACGTCGTCTGCTTAAAGAACAAAAAGCACAAGCCGTAGCATCAAAACCGTTCACCATTCAACTGTTGTATGAAACCGACGATGTAGTGCAGCCGCTTTACTTGGGCATCGACCCCGGCAGAACCAATATCGGTGTTGCTGTTGTTAAAACGGACGGCACAGCAGTCTTTACTGCACATTTAGAAACCCGTAACAAGGAAATTCCGAAACTGATGCAAGGACGCAAAAAAGCCCGTCGTGCAAGACGTACCAACGGCAGACGATGCCGCCGTCAACGGAGAGCCAAAGCAAATGGTACCATTTCTAAAAAGTGTGTAAAGCAAAACACTGCTCAAAATGGCAGCGTCAGCAAACGTGCAAAAGAAATTGGTGTTATCAAACGCCATCTTCCGGGTTGCGAGAAAGAAATCCTTTGTATCGGCATCAAAAACAAAGAAGCAAAGTTCAACAATCGCACAAGACCGGAAGGCTGGCTTACCCCTACCGCAAATCAGCTACTGCAAACACACATTAACTTGGTGAAGAAAATTCAGAAGTTTCTTCCTATCAGTGATGTTGTGTTAGAGGCTAATAAATTTGCGTTTATGCAGTTGGATAATCCTAACATTCAGAAATGGCAGTATCAGCAAGGCCCGCTCTATCAAAAAGCAAATCTTAAAGAAGCCGTCTCTGAAATGCAGGAGCACCATTGCCTGTTTTGCAAAAAGCCTATCGCCCATTATCATCATGTAGTGCCACAATCCGAAAACGGAAGCAATATTATTGGGAATATCGTTGGCTTATGCACAAAACACCACGACCTTGTGCATAAGGATGCCGCATGGCAAGAGAAACTCGCCAAAAAGAAAACAGGACTCAACAAAAAATATGGTGCTTTGAGTGTGTTGAACCAAATAATTCCGGCACTGACGAAAGAGTTGAGTTCTCTTTTCCCGAAACATTTTTTTGCGACCGATGGCAAAAGTACCTACGACTATCGTGCAGCGCACGGTGTTAGCAAAGACCACTGGCTTGATGCCTATTGTATTGCTTGTTCTGTTCTGCCAAAAGATGTTTGTGATAGTAGCATCAATAGTCGTGTGCCGTATGAACTTAAACAGTTCCGCCGTCACGATAGAAGAGCACTGCATAAAGAAAATATGAAACGTATGTATACGCTTAATGATAAGGTGGTTGCTACAAATCGGCATAAAGCTATTAAACAGACCACCGACAGTTTGGAAGAGTTCCGTCAACGCCAACCTCATGATGTTTGCAAACTCAAGGTAAAGGAACATCATTCGGAATATCGAAATCCAAAACGTAACTTCCCCGGCTGTGTGTTTCTTGTTGGCAAGCATACTCATGTGATGCAAGGAACCAGAGGTTCGCACAACGGTAAAGCGGATGGATATTACGACACAAACGGCAACTCGTATTCATCTGGTAAATGTAAATTTGTTGTCAAAAACGAAGGGATTGTATTTACATAAATTAGTAGACCACCAATTTTCGTAAGAAATCCCACCAAAAATAATAAATACCCGAATAACAAAACATTTGTCGCCACCCATTCTGCCCTTACTTATGACGATACCCCCGAAGCCGTCACCCCCGCTCCTCTTCCCACTTCTCCCATTTCTTTTGATGAACTTATTTCTCAAGGTAGGTGATTCCTCATGACCCCTTTCCTCCCCGGCTATGAACCCGGCACCTGGGTCGAGATCGTCTCCGGTCCGGAAATGCTCTGCTCCCTCCAGTATGATTACGGCACCACTTTCACCCTCACCGATTCTCTCCCCTATGATCCTATCCTCGGCAAGCAGGGCAAGATCGTTGCCATCCTCGGTACATCCGGCCTTCTCCGCCTCTACTTTCCTCACAACGATTCCTACCACATCATCCAGCCCAGTATGATCTCCCGCACCATCCCTGCTCCGGATCTCAGCTTTGATTCTCTTATCGCAAACCTCTAACCCCATCACAGAAAGGAAGCCTACCATGAATCCTACCTATAAAGTTGGCGATGTTGTCCAAATCATCTCCGAAGAAAAAGTTTATTCCTGTCCTACGGATGACCGCGACAATTTTATTCTTGCTCGTTCCAGTTACGGCTTGTACGATTCTTTTCACAGAGATAAACTTCCTATTTGCGGTTGTTCGGCTGTCATTACTAGCATTTCCGAAAACGGTGTAGTAGGAAACCTATATAAACTCACTCCTTTCTTCGCTAAAGATAAAACCGTTTTCCCCTGGGATGACTGGTTCTTCTCCGCCGCTGAATTTCACCCTCTTATGGATCTGCTGAGTGTCGTTTCTCCGCCTCCGGTTCCTTCCATGTCATTAGATGATCTGTTGAAAGGAGCCGCGCAATGAATTTCCCCATCTACCCCGTTGGCACCCTCGTTCAAATCATTTCTGCCGCAGAGTTTGACGCTCTTCCCAAAGATGATGCTGGTTATGCGCGGTTCCCTTCCTGTTCCCTTCCTAATGGTAACGCAGATTATATACCCCTTAAACGTCGTTCTCTTTGTGGCAGCATCATGCAAATTGACAGTAAATTTGGCGCTTCTGGCTTTTACTCCTTAAAACCCTACGATCTCTCCACCGCTGTCGATCCCTCCGCCGCTGCCAAATTCTCTTGGAACTCCGCTCTTTTCACCTCCAATGAATTCCACCCCTATGGCACCCCGGTTCCCGTTTTCCCTGTTTCCTTTGACGATTTCCTGAAAGGAGGCATTTGAATGCCAGCATCCTACCCCACCTACCACGTCGGTGATCACGTTATCGTCCGCACCTGGGATGATATGATGGAAGAATTCGGCTCCAATCCTTACGGTGATATCACTGTTCATCCCAATAAACTTTCTTTTATTCTTGACATGAAACCTTACTGCGGCAAAGAGTTTATTGTTGTCAAAATCGTTCATGATAAAGATCTTCCTGATGAACCCATTTATATTCTCGATTATTTATCGTGTACTCATGCAGGCTTTAATGTTGATGATTCTCCTCACGGTTGGTTTTTCACTTCCGCCATGCTCCTCCCCGTCCCTGCAACCCTCCCCCCTGAACCCAAAAACCGTATTTCCACCCCTTCTATTACCTTCGATGATTTACTTCAAGGAGTCCAATAACTATGAATACTGCCCTTAACCTCAATAACTATCCTACCTACAACATTGGGGATAAAGTTACCATTCGCCAGTGGGAAGACATGGAATCCGAATTTGGTTTGAACGAATTTGGCGACATCAAAGTCCCAAAATTTTTTTTCATAAGGGGCATGAAACAATATTGTGGGCAGACATTCCCCATTGTTCGTATAGACCACTCTGTGAAATATGTACATTCAATGTTTGATTCTTATTATCTCGACGGTATTCCCGCGGCTTTTACTTCCCCCATGTTTGAACAATCTTATCCTACAGTTGTCTGCACCTCCACTCTTACCTTCGATGATTTATTGAAAGGAGCTACCGCTCAACTGGCAAATCCCCAAGCATAAATACCACGGCGCTTCCATGGCCAATTTTGCCAACAACACCCCGCCGTGCCCCAACGATCAACCTCAAAAATAAAACAGCCTAACAAGGTATAGAATCATTTGCTGATTATATTTCAGTTCATGCTTTCACTCTTCGGTTATATCCAAGAGTTCGAATTTGTTACCTCCTCCCCCTCCTGGATCACGGGCGTCGTCTGCAGACAACGCGCCTCCATACGGTTTCGAGTTGGCATCAAAAGATCCGCATTTGAGCCAAAACAAACGCTAACACGTCCTTCACAAGACCGACCTATGATCCACTCAAGAAGACCGTTTTCCCACCAGCTTGTTCCCTGTTTTATTTTGAATCTATTTTTACCATCAGAAAGGATCAACCATTATGACCAAACTTACCTACACCCTCGCTATCATCAACGGTACTGTCTGCTATGAATGTCAGCCCTCCACCCCACATGCCTTCTATTCGGGCGGCGGCTGGTTCGCCCCGTTTTGCACCGTCCTCGAACTCACCCGCAAAAACACCGTCAAAGCATAACAAATATCCAATATCTATTTATCCCATATCACAGAAAGGAACTTTCAAAATGACTCAAAATCTTACCCTCGTTACCCAAAAACCTTTTGGCTCTCTGACCTGCAATGTATATCAGGACGATTCCAATAAAAATGAATTCTACATGACCCGCGAACAGGTCGGTGCAGCGTTGAATTATGAGAATCCTCGTATCGCAATTCAGCAGATTCATAATCGGAATAAAGATCGATTGGACCCTCTTTCAACCGTATGCAAAATGAATACAGTTGACGGTAAATCCAGGGATGTATTTATTTACACCCTCCGCGGTGTTATGGAAATCTGCCGCTTCTCCCGCCAGCCCAACGCGGATAAATTCATGGACTTCGTATGGGACGTTATGGAATCCCTTTACCATGGCCGCAGCGTTCTCGCCACCCCGGACCAAACCTCCGCCGTCGCCATGCAAACCATCCAGGCCCTCGTTGATTCCACCCTCAAAACCCAGGCCGAAACCACCCGCTGCATGGTCACAATGACCTCCACCCTCGCTGCCCTCGCCAACCACTTTGCCGGTGCTGTCCCCGCTCAGCAGCCTGCCCCGCAGCCCGTCACCGTCACCCCCAAGGATTATGCCGTCCATGATGAACCCGCCCCCAGCCCCAAAAACGAATCTACCCCGGCACCTGCCCCGCAAAAGTCAAATGTCTCTGTTGCTGTAACCTCAAAACCTGTATCCGCCCCCGTCACCTGGCGTGATGAAGTCTACCAAACCATGGATAAAATCATCCGCAACGCCCCGGAGCTTTACCCCTCCCGCCGCGATATCCTTAACCAGATCTACGCCAAAATGAAACGCGATTATGGCTTTGTCCAGGAGCAGGAGCGCATCAACTACCGCAAGTCCCACGCCTGTACTTCTTATATCTCCACCATCCAAATTATCAGCTCCTCCACTACCTACCGCGAAATCTTCGATTCTATTTTGAACGATCTCTATAACGATGCCATCATCAAGCACGTCCGCAAAAACGATTCCAACCCCAACTCTCAGCTTCCCATCGGTGTCCAGCGGGAACTCGGCCTCATTAAAAACGAACCCTGCATCATCAAATCTCCGGCCACCTCCGTTCTGGATGAACAGCCCATCCCCGCCCCCCTGCCGGATGAATCCGCAAAGCAGCCCAAGCCCGCCCCTTCTCAGTCCCTTTTGGATGAACGTGCTGCCGCCATCAATGCCGCAATTGCTAAGGCCGCTGCTATCTACTATGATACCTCCTGCAACTTCTCCGTCACTTACCGCAACGTCTATAAAATCATGAACACCGATTGGAACGAAGCTCACATCCAGTTCCGCAACCGCTATAACCGCACCGCCCAGCAGCTCAAAACCCTTGTCATGTACAGCGGCGTCCTGTTTGATCGCTTCAATGCCGCCGTCAACACTTATATTAACGCCGCATCCAAGCCGGAAGTTGAATCCGCATCCAAGAAGGAGGCTTGAAATATGTCCACCCTCACCATCCCCGTTCAAACCGAACAAACCCTCACCGGCACCTACGCCAAATCCGGCAATGATCTTTATTTTATCTCCGAAGAACCCGACCTTTTCCCTCCTAACCCCCGCACGGATTGGGATTGCTACTCCACATTCTATATCGCCCCCAACCGTTATTTCTCCGGTGATAAACCTGTCAGCGCTTTTGTCCCTGATGTCAAAGCCGGCATTGAACCTGAATACGTCAAGCTTCCCATCTATGCCTACGTTCACTCCGCCATCGCTCTCTCCACCACGCCGTTCCATGATGATTTTGATTCCGGCCTTGCCGGTTTCGCCGTTTGCACCCGCCAGAACGTAGCTGACCTCGGCTACTCCACCCCGGACTGGCGCTCTCATGCGGAGAACGTGATCAAAAGTGAGCTTGAACTCTATCAGCAGTACCTCAACGGCGAAGCAAAAACTCTCACTCTCTATCAATATAACCCCGATTCCAATGAGTGGGAGGAAAACGATTCCTGCGGCGGCTGCTATAGCATCGAATCCGATCAGGATATGGTTAATGTCTTCTTCTCCAACGCCACCGCCCTCGACCACCCCGATTTTGAATCCTGAACCCCCTACATACAAAAAAGGAAGTTGATCCCATGTTCTACACCGTTAATGACAAAGAATATTCTTCCGATTCCACCCCCAACCAAAAAATTCTCGACCAGCTCATCAACCGCGAAGTCTTCTGCAATATGAACCAGGAAATGGATTTTATCCTCTCCGCCCTCGCTTATGACGCTAGTATCCCGGAAGATCCTCCTTTCGATGAATCCGATTACGAATCCGCTATCTGTGATGCTTCCTCCCAAACCTGCTCCGAGTGCGGTAATTCCAGCTACTTTGATGAAGTTGACGTCACGGACCTCGATGATTCCAAATTCCAAAACCCGGATTATGATTCTGACGTCCCGGAACCTGAGGACCCCTATATCTGCCCCGTCTGCGGCCTCACTTATCCCACTCTCACCCAAGCCCGTGCCTGCTGCGAGTCCGAAACTGTTCATGTCTGCCAGTGTTGCGGTGCTGTCTACAGCGACGATGAATACGATGACCTCGATACCACCCCGCCCGAAATCTTTGAATGGTGGGCGGTCTCCAACTGGTTCGGTGAAAAGCTCAAAGCCCGCGGTGAAGTCGTTCTTGATTGCTGGGGCAAATCCTACTGGGGCCGCCAGACTACCGGTCAGGCCATCTCTCTTGATTTCGTTATCGCTTCCATCGCCAAGGAAATGCAAATCCTGGATGGCCAGCCCCATTCCTGGGCACCCAAACCCCAGTCCAATCAATGAGGTGATTTTTTTATGACCTTCCAAGACCTCTACCTCGGCCAACACGTCCGCATCCTCTCCTGGGATGAACTCAATTCCATCGGCCATTATGATTCCATTGGTGGCATACACTTGCCGGATGACACATTCTTTCATGACAAAATGAGATACCTCTGCGGTGCCACTCTCACCATCGTAAACGAACCTTCCTATTCTGACAATGATGAAGATTATCTTTCTCCCGGTATCTTCCAGTTCGATGATCCTCTTCTCTCTTTCTCTTATAACATCCCTCCTATATTTGGAATCTACAACTGGTTCCTCTCACCCGCCATGCTCGCCCCTCTTAACGAATCCTCTTCCGTCATTCCTCCCGCTATCTCTTTTGACCAACTCCTCACCGGAGGTGAACTCCCTCAATGAAACCTCTTAACCCTACCGATTACCCTACCTACAACGTCGGAGATGAAGTTACCATCCGTCAGTGGGATGATATGGCCGCTGAATTTGGTTTGGACGGATTTGGTGACATCAACGTCTCAAAAACTTTCACAGAGTCTATGAAACAATATTGCGGACAAACACTCCCTATTGTTCATGTAACCCGCCATGCACCTCCAACTTTTGATTCTTATTATCTAGAAGGTAGTTCTAGGATTTTTTCTTCCCCTATGTTCGAACAATCCAAACTCCAATCCGTTCCACCCTCTTCTCTCTCCTTTGATTCTCTTCTCCAAGGTGGTGACTTCTTTTGATTCCTCCCGAAACAACCGATCTTTTTTACCCCACCATCCTTCCTAATCAAGAAATTCTCTTCCCCTCCTTCGCTCAATGTAAAGCTCTCTATGATGATTTTTGCCAAAGCTCTAATCCGCGCAAACAATTCATTGCTTACCGTATGAACTTATCATGGAGTCGTTCCATTTTCTGTCCTGTTTCTGACGTTACTGCTGTTTCCCGCGGTGATTTTGATTCCCCTCAAATCGTCACTGCCACGGGTGTTTGCAATAAAAATCTCTTTCAGTTCACCACCCAGGACGGCAAAATGTATTACGCTTCAAAAATTTATGCCGCCTACCAATCTCTTATGGAATCCTCCCCCATGCCTACTCCTCCCTCTCCCATTTCCTTCGATGATTTACTTCAAGGTGGTGCTTAACCTATGCCGTCTTATCCTCACAGATTTCAGCCTGGCGATACGGTCACAATCCGTACTTGGGATGATATGCTCTCTCAATATGGCAGCCTGGGTGAACAACTAGGGATTAAAACCCCTTATGTAACCCTTGACTATAATATGAAACAGTTTTGCGGTCGCTCTTTCAAAGTTGAATATGTCCGGCCATCCATTAACGATAAACATTGGATTTATGGATTAAACGGCAGCTGGTTCCCTTTTACTGAAGACATGTTCGTTTTAGCCCCATCTGTTCCTGCTTCTACCATTTCTTTCGACGATCTTATGAAAGGAGCCACATAATGAGTTCGTATTTTCCTCAAGTCGGTGATTTTGTTATGATCCGCCCCTGGGATGATATGGTAAAAGAGTTTGGCACTGATTCCTATGGGGATATCCCAACGCTTCCTGCCGCCATCCTTCCAAGTATGAAACAATATTGTGGTCATTTCTACACTGTTGAAAGTGTAACCATTACCGCTGTTGGCTCCTGGTGCTCTTTTGCGGATGTAAACTATGATTTTCCTGTCTGTTCTCTTGTGTTGCCCGTCTTTGAATCCTCTCTCACCTTTGATGACCTTCTGAAAGGAGCTTCTTAATGGATTTCAACCCTCAGCCCGGTGATACAGTCACCATCCGTACATGGGATGACATGGCAGAAGAATACGGTTTGAATGAAAGTGGCGAAATTAAAACTCCGCGTATCACCATTTTGAAAAGCATGAAACGATTCTGCGGTAACTCTTATGTTGTAAAAGAGGTTCACTATACATCTGATAGACGAACGTATTCTTTTTACGGTTGCCATTTTTACTTCCCTATCTGTGCTCTTGTCAGTTATTCTTCCTCCCCGCAGTCCATTCCCATTTCCTCCATCTCTTTTGATTCCCTCATCCAGCCTCTCACCACCCCTTGAAAGGACCACCCCCATGAAACAATTTTTCCAAACTGACCCGGACACCCGCCAGTACTGCCGTGCTCTCTCTCCCACTACATACCAATTCACCGACATCGTTCCTTTTCACTCCAAATCGGCTTCTCCCAACCGCAATTATTATGCCGTTGCCGCCGAAACGATCGACCTCTCTGCCTACACCATCCGCCAGCTGGAACAAGCTGTTGAGCCTTATTACTGTTCCCTGCGCGGTCTTGTCTCCGCCTATGGTTCTGATACCACCTTGCCGGAAATCCTGCAGATCATCGCGGAATGTGTCTTTGAAAACATCGAAACCCCAAAACTTGTTTCCCCTGCTGCTGATTATCCCCGTGTTGTTTCCTATCAACGCCAGTGGATTTCCCGCCAGGAATCTACCCCTGGCCTTCCCAAAACAATGTTCAAATCCCTCACCGATTCCGCCGCTGCATCTTAAAGGAGATGATTCTATGTCCTACTTCAACCGCTATACCCTCGATGTCTTTCGCGATGACGACCCCACTCTCATCCCGGAACCCACCCGCTGTGCCATCCAGCATGAACTCCAAACCTTTTACGCCGATGCTTCCCCTTGCCTTAGACCCTTCGATCCTTCCGCCTATTTTTATGATGACGAGAACGATATCCTCACCTTCGACCCCGAAAACGAATGTCCGTTCGATGTCGCCAACGATATGATCGCCCTCTCCCGCTCCTTCCCTTCCCTCACCTTCCGTATTACCTCCAAAGGCGAATGTGACGATGACTACTGGCGTCAGTATTTTGTCAATGGCAAAACCTGTACCTGCCCCGGCAAAATCGAAATCACTTACACCCCCTATGACCCCCACAATCTCAAAGCCCCGGACCAATAACCGTACCACTTCCCGTTTTTGTAATATTTTCCACCACCTTGTTTTACTTTTAACATTGTTCTATAACAAAACTTAAAAGGAGTTACATATTTATGAAAATCGTCAACACCGGCATCAAGTACCAGATCTACGATGATTCCCTTCGCACCTTTGATTCCCTGCCCGCCGCCACCTACTGCGTCCGTTTCTCCAAGCTTAGCGGCTTCTATCTGGAATCCCGCCCCAATATGCAGGTCAACGAAACTGTCTATGGCCCGCATGAATCCAAGGTCGAAAAAGTCATAGCGTCCTACAACGCTTTCCCGCGTTCTCTTGGCGTCATCCTCAGCGGTGCAAAAGGTATCGGCAAGTCCATGTTTGCCCGCCTGCTCTCCACCCGCGCCATCTCTGCTGGCTTGCCCGTCCTCATTGTTGATGAAGCCATCCCCGGCATCGCCTCCTACCTCGAATCCATCGACCAGGAAGTCATGATCCTCTTTGATGAATTCGATAAAACCTTCGCCCACCCTTCCGATGATAATAAAACCGATCCTCAGTCCACCATGCTCTCCCTGTTCGATGGCACCTCCAACGGCAAGCGCCTCTTCGTTGTCACCTGCAATGATCTCAAAGGTCTCAATGATTTCCTCGTCAACCGCCCCGGCCGCTTCCACTACCACTTCCGCTTCGATTACCCCACCGCCGATGAAATCCGCACCTACATGCAGGATAAGCTCAAGCCGGACTATTATGACCAGATCGATGCCGTCATCGGTTTTGCCGGCCGCGTTGACCTCAATTATGACTGCCTGCGTTCCATCGCCTTTGAACTCAACACCGGCCTGCCTTTCACGGAAGCCATCAAGGATCTGAACATTGTCAACCTTAACGCTGAGCGCTATAACATCACCATGAAATTCGCAAACGGTGTTGTTTATACCGCCAGCGATGTCCGCCGTGATCTCTTCGATCCCTCCTCGGAAGACTACGTTCGCTTCTATAACAAAAACGGCGATTTTATCTTCGAAGTCACCTACAATAATGATTCCGTTCAGTTCGATAAAACCTCCGGCACTCCCTTTGTTGAAGGCAAGGACCTCACATTTGAATATCGCCGCATCTCCGATGATGAACTCTCTGACCCGGATGAAAAGGCTTGCTATGATGCCATCGCCCAGATCAAATCCACCACTCCCGTCGCTCTCGCCTTCCGCCGCACCCGCTCCCGCGATATCCACTACGCCGTCTAAAAGGGGGTCGTCCCATGTCCACCACAAATCCTCGCTGTCACTGCGCTTATCGGGTGTTATCTCAACCATGCGGCTTACAACAAGCGTGTCAAGAGGCTGATTCGCGACCTTGTAGTAGCTATCAGCATCGACACGGCAGATTCTTACAATTTTACGGGGGTATGAATTATGTTGATTAAGAATATCAGATGCGATACGCTGCCCGAATAAGGCAGAGAGGAGAAAATATCATGAACAATACAACCGTTTCTCCTGCCGAATATTTCGAACAGGTAAAAAGCCGAAAGCAGACAATGACGGCTGCTGGACTTTCTCAGCTATATGAGAATTGCCTTGCTCTTCTCGAAGAGTATCAGCGTTCCGGACAAATTGCTGCGCAGAAAAAGCTGCTTTTCCACATCGACAATATCACACGAGAAAAGAAGCTGCTTGACCTCGGCATTGATACCTTTGTCTACAAAAGTGATGTGGACGATTTTATCCATATGGTAGACAACAAGGTCGTTAAAATTGTGGAGCTGGAGAATTATCAGCGGCGGATTCCGGAAGAAATCATTCAGAAAATCGAATGCTGCAAGGGTATTTTCGATAAGATGTATGTAGTCTTCACGGATTACACAAAGCGCGAGGAGCGAAGAGTCGAGGCTATCAAAAGAGAAAAAGACCCCATTCTTTTTGGAACTTTCCAAGATGCCGCAACAAGAACCGTGGTAGAACGCTTTTATTTCATCGGCGATTGGACGGATGAATATTGCGATTTAACATTGGATAAGATGGTTGCCGTTGTCAAAGAAAAGGCTGAAAAGGACATCATAAAGAAGTTCTCTACGCCGGAAAGCATCCGCGAGTTGAGCGACCAGCTTAACAATCTGGATAAGTCCATGAACGGGTTGTACCGCCAACGCGAAAAGGCTTCCGCACCAAAGAAAGGGTTCTTCGACCGAGTACGCACAGCGTTTCGTTCTCTAAAAGGAGAATAAAATGGCAAAAGTGGATTTGACCGAGGATGAAGTTTATTCGCAACTTCGCTCTGTTTCTAATTCAAAAGGAAACGGTATTTATGATGCTTTACGTTCTGTCGATATTCCTTGGGACTTTTCTTCTCCTTTTACTTTGCTTCGTGTCGTTCACACAGAAGCAGAACTGACACCACTGGTTTTTACTGGTGATGCAGAGACCGTCAACTTTATGAAAGAGGTTGCGGAGGTAGAAGAAGGAAAGAGATGCGATTGCTGTGGTCAGCTTATCACAACACCCTTATGGGATATGCCCTATGGTTCATTGTGCGATGAATGCAGCAAACGCCTTGACGAGCAGGTTCACGGCAAATACGAAACGCCTTGGCAAAAAGTAGAACAGGGAAGGGAAGAGCGTTCCACTCCTTGGTGGTTTGACCTTTGAAGTCAGAAAGGAAACGAATGAGCAGATGGAATGTTTTTTATTTGTAGCGAAAACGCTTCTTATCGTATTTATTATCGCCAAATTGAGATTAAGGGGGTTTTTCCATGTCCACCACAAATCCGCTTTACGATGAAGAGCTTCGCTGTCGTCACTGCGCTTATCATGGCATCAAATGTAAGCGTGCCAATAACGTTACTGTCAATCTTGTTTCGGATTGCGCCCATCTTCATCGCGGTTCCTATCAGGGCATCTGTTCTGATTTTGCTCCCAATCCCAACTATCCGTTCTACTTCAAAAATTGGACAAGCTTCCAGGATTATTTTGATCACGCCGCCCCGGATATCCCCCGTCCCAACCTGGCCAACCAAACTGCCGCCGCTGTTTTTTGTTTCAATGGCGATCGCAGCACTCTTTACTTTGTCAGCCAGAACGATTTTATCTTCGGCAACCTCTATCAAGATGGTAAGCTCCGCACCGTCTATCGCCAGGTCAAAACCAAAAACATTCATTCTTCGTCCGGCTATTCCTATCCAACCGAAGCTTGTGATTTTACTCCTTTACCCCAAGGCGCTTCCGTTCCGCCGGAAGCTATCTGCACCACCCAGCCCGCCTATCCGCCTTTAATCTACACCCCGCCTCTCACCCCGGAACAGGATTGTCCTTACCCCTATGATGAAACTTTTACCCCAAAAGTTTGGCAAGGCAATGATTTCATGCCGCCGCCCACCGTCTGCCCCTGGGGTCCCAACGTCCACCGCTGGCTTTCTTATTTTGGCGAAGGCTACACCTCAGCAAAGGATGATTCTCCCCTCGATCTTTACTGTGCTCCGTCCGCTGGCATCCGCCTGCAAGTTACTGGTCCCTACTTCTACTTAACGGAAACCCACCCCGATGCCGAGCTTCTTTTCACCAACAGTCAATAACCCACGACTGAAGTCGCGGGCTTGTGGAAACATAAGTCTGTAATTTCAGCTGTGTCCGCAAGGATATGTTGACTACCCTTTGCACATTAAGTTGTGCCCCGTTATAAGCGAATAGATAGTTACCGCATAGTGTAAATCCTAGCCGTGCGCTCTAAGACAACACATCACATAAAGCTGAGGTAAAGCCGACAGGTGTGGCTGTATTAAACCGTTTATAACCTTGGGGAAGGATTAGCTTCTTCGGACGTGACTCCTCTTCGGAGGAGAGAGCAGCTTTTTATTAGCTGCTAATTTATCAAAAGGAGCATGGCATCATGCAATATGTGTATGTACTTAACAAGCACGGCGAGCCTTTGATGCCGTGTTCTCCATGCAAGGCTCGCTTATTGTTAAAGCAGAAAAAAGCATGCGTTGTAAAACGCACACCGTTTACAATCAAGCTCCTGTATGGAAGTACAGGATACAAACAACCTATTACTTTGGGCGTAGATGCAGGCAGCAAGCATATTGGCATATCTGCTACCACTGAAAAGTACGAACTCTATCGCGAAGAGGCAACTCCACGCAATGATGTGGTTGATTTGCTTTCTGCACGCCGTGCTTTCAGACGCAACAGACGTAACCGCAAGACCCGTTACCGTGCGCCGCGTTTCGACAACAGAGTGCATAGCAAACATAAGGGTTGGTTAGCGCCATCTGTGGAGGTCAAGATTCAAGAACACATTACGCTTATCAAGCGAGTATGTCGTATCTTGCCTGTTACGCTCGTCAGAGTAGAAACAGCAGAGTTTGACACACAACGTCTAAAAGCAATGCTGGAAGGTAAACCTCTGCCGGTAGGCACAGATTACCAGCTTGGTGAGATGTACGATGAGTACAATGTACGCCAGTATGTGTTAAAGCGTGACAATTATACATGCCAGTGCTGCGGTGCGCATCCAACAAAAACAAAAGCTGTAAAGCTGCATGTGCATCATATCGAGACCCGTAGAACAGGTGGTAATGCTCCCAATAACCTGATTACGCTTTGCACAGCTTGTCATAAAGCTCTACACGCTGGAAAAGTAACACTTAACGGCAAAAAGCGTGGCAAGCCTCTCAAAGATGCAGCTTTTATGGGGATTATGCGTAAGACACTTATGGAACGCTTGCTTAAAGAGCTGAAGATTCCTGTACAAGAGACTTATGGCTATATAACCAAGTACTTGCGTGAGAAGCATAGTATTCCTAAAAGCCACACCAATGATGCACGCTGCATTAGCAAGAACCCATTGGCCATACCTTGCGATACTTGCTACTACACGAAGGCTATACGCCACCATAACAGACAGCTGCACAAAGCGACTATCCTTAAAGGTGGTATACGCAAGGCTAATCAAGCTCCGTACACCGTAAAAGGTTACCGCCTTTGGGACAAAGTATCCTATAATGGCTCAGAATGCGTTATCACAGGCAGACGAACTTCTGGATACTTCGCTCTTAAAAAATTGGACGGTACTGTTGTTTCTAATAGCGCGTCCTACAAAAAATTGCGGCTACTAGAAGTCGCAACAAATTATATTACAGAAAGAAGGTGAAGGGGCAATTCCTCCCATGACTGAAGTCATGGGTATCCTTGCCCCGCTCAATGAATCCCATCGCAACTTTCTGGCTCAAAACTATCCTCTTGCCCACCGCGATATGTCCAGGGATCGTGCTCTGCAACTCCTCTCCCGCACAAAACCGGATTGCAAACTCTGGCAGATTTTGCGTACCCACTGCCTGCCCCTTGCCCAGTCCGCCCATGATTTCACCCAATAAATCCAACAAGGAGCTGACCCACTCCCCTCATGTCTTCCCGTCTTGATCCCCTTGCCCGCAATTATTATCGCCGCAACAATTACCGGCAAACAGCCGGTTACCCCAAACGTGAATGGACTACCGAGGAAATGAATCTTATCCTCGCCCACTCCATCCCCGACCGTCAGCTTTCCGCCCGTCTTCAGCGCAGCGTCCAGTCCATCCAGGTCATGCGCTGCCGTCTTCGTTCCAAATAATTTCAATTTTCAAAATCCAAGGAGGTAGCAATATGCCAATTCTTTGTCTTCTCGCGGCTATTGTTATCGCAACTCTTATGTTCGCCGCTGTATATGCCTTCTCATATGGTATTGCCAAAGTCGCCCTTAAAGTTCTTCCTGAATCCGACCCCAACGAAGGTCTTCCCATGTGTGCCCGCAAACAGCAGGAAGTCCAAGATTCCTGGCTTGCCATTGCTGAAAATGGCCACAACCTGCGTGGCGAATACGCTTTCCAGGTCCAGCAAGAACGCCACTGTTCCTGGTCCGAGGCAATCTATATTATGATCTGCCACGACTGTGAAGATATGGGCATCCAGGTCAATCATGAATACGCTGCCAATGTTTCCGGCTACTCTATCGAACAACTCAATCGCCGTTCTCTTGAACAATACCACGTTCCCGGCACCTGGAAATCTCAACCTCTCCCCGGCCACGAAGGCATAACCCTCACTTACGCTCAGGCTCAGGAAGCCATGAAAAATCGAAAGGAGCACTAACATGAAAAAGAATAATGATAAAGGTACCCTGATTTTTATCGGTATCTGCTTTGTCCTTGTAGTTCTTGATATCGCTGTCAAGCTCTACACCATGTAAGATCAAGGCAGGTGAATCCTTATGCTCATCAAATTTCTTCTCCTCCTCCTTATGTTTTTCTCCCACCTCATTGCCGATTACAATCTCCAGGGCATCCTTGCCGATCTCAAGCAGCGTTTGTGGTGGAACCTCAAGTATTCCAAAGAATTCGTTCAGGAACACTATCCTGTTGATTACATCACCGCCCTCATCGAACATTCCTTCATGTGGTCAACCTGCATTATGATCCCGCTTCTGGTTTACTCTCTGTTCGTTTCTTATAATCCCCATGCAATCGTCTCTTCCTGTTCCGCCATTCTTATCAATACCGGTTTTCATGCTATTATTGACCACCAAAAAGCAAACGAAGGTTCTATCTCTCTTACCACCGACCAGCTCCTCCATGCCTGTCAAATCTTTTTTACCTGGCTGCTCTTCGTTCTGTTCTGTTAAAAAAATAAAAACCAGGGTCACAAAACCCTGGCGTACATCCTCCCATTCAAAGGAGCGTCGCTTATGAATTCTATCCCTCAGTCCTCCCAACAGCTTGTTGAGCTGCTCAAATCCAAATCCCTTCACATCTCTGCTGCCGAAAGCTGCACCGCCGGCCTCTTCTCTTCCTCTCTCGCCAGTATCCCCGGCGCATCCAGCGTTATGGAGTATGGCTTTGTCACTTACTCTGCCGCTGCCAAAACGAACCTTGTCTCTGTCAAACCGGATACCATCAAGAATTATACTGTTTATTCCGGTCCTGTCGCTGCCCAAATGGCAATCGGCGCAGCTCAAAAATCCGGCGCAGAGCTTGGCGTTGGTATCACCGGCATTGCAGGTCCTCATGCAGAATCTCAGCCTGCCGGCACTGTCTATATCGCCGTGGCCAATTCAGAGATCCAAAATGTTTTCGTTCGCCGCTATCTTTTTCAAGATCACGACCGCAACATCATCCGCCAAAAAGCCGTCCTTGCTGCCATGGATCTTGTCACTGCCGTCGCCACTTCTGCCGGCCGCCAGCCCCACTTTGCCTGGTCCTGCAGCCCCGCCATTATCCATACCGTAACCGAATCCATAACCCACTCATTCTAACCACTATATAATAAGGTAGGTAATTTGCTATGAATAGAGAACGCCGCTCCAGAATTCGCGGTCTTATCAAGGCTTTCGAGGATCTCTCCTCCACCATCCAGAACGATCTTTCCTCTCAGGTTCAGGACCTGCACGATCTTGAGGAAGAAGCCTTCGATAATATGCCGGAGTCTATGCAGGATTCCGACCGCGGCACCGCCATGCAGGACGCCATGGATGAACTTCAGTCCGCTGTTGATCTCTGTTCCGAAGCCTCCGATGCCATTGATTCCATCGTGGATTCTTTGCAGGCCGCTGCAGAATGATTTTCCCTCCCCATCAGGTAGTCTACCGTGCAGTGCATCTCGTCTGCCAATACACCCAGCGCCCAAAACCCTGGGTAGTTGATTCCGTTCTCCCACCCCATCACGGTGTGGGTTCCGCATCGCAGCCGCTCTGCCAGTTCCCGCTGGCTTATCCCGTTTGCCTTGCGCCACTCTCGTATAATTTGCCCAATCTCCATATTTTCGTGTCCTCTTTTCAATGTTAGTACAGGTTTCAGTTCTAGTATTTTGAATCCCTTTGTGCTATACTCGCATTATACAACAAATGGTTGTCAATTACAACTATTGGGATTAAATTCCCACCATTTTCCAGTCCATCTTTTCGGACATCAACTAATAAGGAGGAGCCATGAATACACAAACTATCACTCTCGCCCAGCTTGCTACCGCCTGCCGGAACGCAGCCTACATCAATGTCCACCTCTACACCCCGGCTATGTCCTCCCTTTCCACCTTCAAGCCGGATCAAATCCGCTTCATGTCCGCCTCTACCGGCGTCCCGCTGCTTCGCTTCCAAAGCAAAACCAGCACCATCGTCCTGCAGGCTCTCAACATTCAGGCCGCCGTCACCCCCAGCACCCCCGGCAACGAGATCCCCTTTGGCCGCTGTACCTACTCCTACACCACTTATGATTTCGCCCTGGACGGTGTAAATTATTCCGTAAATATTTTTCAAAAAACTTGAAATTTACTGTTGACTTCTTGTATTTAGTATGGTATTATAATCTCACAAGGTAAGCAAAAACAAGTAAAGGAGGTTTCCCGCTATGTTCAAACCCAGTACCTCGGTTCCCAAGTTTGGCGAAATCCGGCTGGGCTGCACCCCGCAAGACCACGCCCTGCTTGGTACGCACAAGTACGTTGGCATTCATCCCTATCTGGTCGTCAGCAATGATATTTATAACAAATTCAGCGGCCAATGCGATGTTATTCCCTTCACCACCAAGCGCTTTGCAAGTGCCAGTCCAACGCATGTTGATTACCCAGCCGGTTCCATCCGCGGCCTTACGCGGGATTCTACCCTCGTGGTCGAAGCGCGGGATACTCTCCTGAACTCTCAGCTTGGTGAACCGATTGCCCGCTTCTCAGATGAAAACTGGCAGCAGGCCAAAAAAGCTTTCCTCACTCAAAATCCATTCCTTACCCACTGGGTCATCCCGGAACCGCGCCCAACGCCGGTTGCATAGTTTCCCCTTTACATTTCCTGTCTACATACGTTATACTATAAATAACTATCTGAAAGGCAGGATTTGTATGGGCAAAACTATCATCGAACGGTACAACAATGATTCCGCTCGTATCGCTCGTTACCAGCAGCTTATTTCTGATTTCACCAATGCCTATTCTGCGGTTAATCAGGGCAAAGCTCTTCCGCAGTATATCCAAAAAATCATCCCCCAAATGTCCTACACGGTCGAAACTTATGAGCACAATTACGGCGTCCGGTTCGAATCCTTTTCCTATCAGGAATACGCTGCATTTTACGAGAAAGCGATCATCGGCAGCTCGTCAAGTGTGGTCATCAATCGCAATAAGCTAACTCTTCTCTCCTGCTACCTGGATTATCTGGTTCTTCAAAACATTCTCACCACAGCTCAAGTAACCAACCATCCGTTTCATCAGCTCTTCAAGGATTCCCCGTCCGATAGTATGAGTGGCTCCCAAAAGCCATCCATGACTACAGTTGCCAACCCAGGCAAGCCCACTCTGCAGCAGTCCCTTGATGTTTACTCCCAGCAGATGCTTTTCTCTGAAGAAGAATTTGAATCTCTGATGGACGCCATCTTCCATAACCGGGATCAGGACTATATGCCACGCGCAGTTTATACTCTTGCCTGGTGCGGCGTAAAGGTCAAAGATATCGCGCTTATCAAAAAAGCAGATGTCGATCTCACCAGAAGGGTTATCTACGCTACAGAACAAAACCATCTCACCCGTAATATCGTCATCCCCTCCTCCTTTTGCCTTATTAACCTCGAAAATGCTATGACCGCCACATCAATCCTGGTCTCTTATCGTGACGGCATACGCGAAGCTCCTTTTTTTGGCCGTGATGGCTATGTAATTCGTGGGCTAAAAGGGGCCAATAAGGCTGAAAAGCCGGACCCGGATGCCAATGGTTACTATATCGTCAACAACATCAACCGTATCTACTCTCTGCGCCGGGAAAAGCTTCCCGAAAACAACCCCTTCAAAAACAAAAAAGTTCTTGTTAGCTCCTGTTATAAATCCGGCCAATTCCTGCGCCTTTTCAAAACAGAGCAGCCGATAGAAAAACTCTGGGGTGTCTACAGCAATGATTTCGTTTATTCTTACAGAAAGTGGCTGTCCTATAAACAGCTCAACTTAAAATAATGCTCTTTTCCCATCGTGGGGCATCTTCGTCCCACATTTTTTCATCATCATTAAATACAAGTTTTCATAAACGATACTTTTAGGAGGTTTTTCCCATGACTACCGAAACTATGACCATCCACCGCGCTCTGGTAGAACTCAAAACAATTGATTCCCGCATCATCAAAAAGATCGATTCCGCCAAGTTCTGTGTCGCCGCCAAAGCCAAAGCTACCAAGCTCGGTGCAATCACGGTGGATGAATTCAAAACATCCGCTCAGGCCAGTTATGATTCCGCTATGGATCTCATCAATCGCCGCAACGCCATCAAGGCCGCTGTCTCCAAGTCCAACGCGGTCACAGAAATTTCAGTTGGCAATAAAACTTATACTGTGGCCGAAGCTATCTCTCTCAAACAGCACGGCATGGAATACCTGGACTACCTGCGCAGCCATATTCAGGCCCAGTATTCAAACGAAACCTCTCAGATCACTTCCGCCAATCTCCGTGTGGAAGCCAAGGCCGATGATATGGTCAAATCGATCTGCGGCGGCGATTCCAAAACCAAGGATGCCGATCCTGAAACTGTCGCCAAGATCCGCAACACCTATCTTGAACAGAACTCCATGGAGCTGGTCGATGGCCTTACCAAAGGCTGTACTCAAATTATTGAAGATCTGCAGTCCCAGATCGATTCCTTCAACAACGAAATTGATTCTGCCCTCTCTGTTTCCAACGCCGTTACCCAGATCACATTCAGCTACTAAGCTGTTTTGATACCATTTGCCTGTGTACCGAAAGCGTCAAACCACAAGCCGCTTTGTCCGCTGTGGAATAATGACAAAGTTAAAACTATAAACACCTGTTCCACGCTATCATTGGAATTATGATAAAAATATTGGTTCATTCCTCGCGGCTGCATTTTTTGTATGCCCAGCCCGTCAGAATGAATGTATTTGCCCGGAAAGTTTAATGCTTAACGCTTAAACCTCAACGCTCAAATTTCAAACCTTATTTTTTCATCAAAGTTTATTCCTCAACCCCCAAGGCTCAAGGCTCTATTAAATCCTTGGCGCAAGGTCATGTGCATGGCTGTGTCGGCACCTCGCTGTCCTCAAGGCTGGTACATGGGCAACGTGCGAAGGCGGTAGCACGTTAAAACAATCCGCCCTGGTATGATTCCCGGCAGGTCGGCTGCTTTACCGGTCCAATCCCGGCAGGAATCAATGAATTGGCAAAATAAAAAAGCCCCATACCAAACGGCATAAGGCTTTTGCTATTTACCTTGTGACAATCTGCCACACCCACAGGATCGCTCCTGCGATTGTGATAACATCCGCCACTTTGGCAATAACTGCACTTAGGCGTTTCCTCACGGAACCACCACCCTTCTTTCATTTTTAGCTTCGCCTTCTCAATAAAACGTAAGACGAAACTTTGTGAAAGAGGAAATTGCTAAAAAATGATTGTGCTAAAAATTCTGAAGGTAGTGCAATTATATCTTATCATGACTTTTTCCTTTTGTCAATTCGTTTCTCAGCGTCCACAGCTTAAAGCGGTCAAGCGCCCGACTTGCAATCGGGAGATTGTTGGTTCAATCCCAACCGGGCGCTAATCTGGGGTGTTCGTATAACGGTTCGTACTCCTGCCTTCCAAGCAGGCAGCGCCGGTTCAACTCCGGTACGCCCCTCCACAACAGAATAACTTCATTTTGGTTTTTCACACCGTAAAGTCCCGTCACACCGGCACGGCCAACATGCGGCCGCACCGGGTAGCAAACGGCTCCACACCTCGGTCATATCCAGGTGTTTGAATTAGTATCCATGTACCCGTCACCAGTACAAGCATATGTATCATATCGCGGGGTGTCGTCTCCATCATGAATTTATTCTGTTATTATGCCAGGTTAGCTCAATGGCAGAGCAGCCGTTTTGTAAGCGGCAGGTTGTGGGTCTGACTCCCCCACCTGGCTCCACCGTTCCGGTTCACACCGGGGCGTTATGGTTCCCAGCGCCGGTCAAGTCTGGGGTACGCGGAGGGCAATCTCTCCGTCAAATCAGTGGGTGAAATAAACTCGCTGGACGCTTTATTCTGGTCTAACCCCCAGATGCTAAAGCAATGGCAGAGCAGCGGCACACTGCCTCAAAACTATTCCGTTTGCACCTTCGGGCAGGTAACAGTCCACCTTGCCGGGTTCAAAGCCGTCTTTACGGCAGTCTTAACACGCAGCACCCGGCATGAAACCGATCGGCGGAACTTCCAGTTGGCTTCCAAACACCTTTCCAACTGGTGGCAAGATGGGAAAGTCCTCCGGGCTGCGGTGAGTAGTAAGCAGCGGTAAGTACCTATCGACATATGGTGAGACGGCCAAGCACGTCACTGGTACCTCAAGGGTGGGATGCCCTTTTCACACGGAGCAATACTCAAGCTGGTATAAGAGGCGTCCCTGCTAAGGACGTAGGGTGGTTTATCCCGCCGCGTGGGTTCGAATCCCACTTGCTCCGCCAGTGGCCGGGTCGCTCCCGGATGATCTGAGAGGGTAGGGGTATCCCTCAGCCAGAAATGAAAATGCTCAGTGGCGTGCTAGCCCCACTGGGAAGCCCCTTAGTATGCTCCCATATCTCAATGGCAGAGAAGCGGCCTTATAGCCCGCCTAGCACCAGATTAGTGCGCAATCCCTGTTCAAGTCAGGGTGGGAGTACCAGCCTTACGGACTTGCCGTAAGGGATTGAAACCGTTTTTTGATGGTTTATCGGTGATAACATAAAAACCACCGTTCGGTATGGCAGCACCGATCAAGAACCAACCTGCCACCCAATCATCCCGCTGGTCAACCGTGCTCCAGCACCGCACTCCGGTCATATCCGAGCGCTTATCCAAGTCGGCTGGGTTCATTGATTCTAGCCAATCAATTCAACCGCAGTGGGATGATTTTTTTCTTTGGTGTTTCGCCTCTCCCGGCGTTTCATATTCCCGGCAAAGTCCCTGGTACCTACAGGCACCGCCTTCACGGCCTGCCCCGCATACCGCTTCCCGGTCATACCCGGAAGATTGAATTTCCTAAGATGATGTCAACCTACAAGTTCTCGCGGCGGCTCGAACTTGTCGTTTGCCGGGATTTTATTTTTTTTGATTCTATTGACTATCGGTTGTAAGGAGAAAATTGAAGTGAACAATAATTATTGCCCGATTCCCGGCGCAAGCCAGCCGAAAGAACCAGTGCGGCTGATCGATGCAAACAGCATATTACGTTTAATAAACATAAGCGGTAGCGCCTATGACGGGATCGAATATCAAGCATATGAGGCTGGTGTCGAATATGTTCGCGGTCTGATCGAGGACGCGCCAACTATAGACCCTGAATCCCTGCGGCCTACGGCGCACATTATGCGTGGAACTGTGCCTGATACACACGATGATGCGTTTTGCAGCAATTGCCGTTCATATCTTGGTGTTCCTGGCGTTGATTACGAAGATTATGATTCGGTTTTAAGCCACAGATATAAATATTGCCCATATTGCAATGCAAGGATAGTGAGCGCAGATGAATAATATGCGGTTCGATGCGGAAAACAGCCGGTGCATCCCTGCCGAACGGATGACGCCGGACGAATTGCGCCAGCTGCACCGCCTGGCCATTGAGCGCCGCCCCGAAGCCTGCCTTGGCTGCGGGCTGGAACATAATTGCTCCGCGTATAGATGTGCCGTCATTCGCAAAGCATTGCGGCTGTTGGGAGGTGGGGCGGATGCCTGTCTTTAATTTCAACTGTCTTTATTAACCATCATAAAACGGAAAAACCGAAACGTTTTCCGGCCACTACCACAAAATTAACATTCACTGAATCCTCATTCACTGAATTCTTATTCAGCAAAAAAGTCATAAAGCATCGCAGCACATTTTCTGCGAGGCTTTCTATTTTTTACTCTTTTTTCAAAGGGGGTGTTTCCATTCCAGCCGCATTTGTCCTTCTCATAATCCTCGCAGCCATCCTTTTTTGGGCTTGGCTTTCCCCGCACTATGATGAATTTGGTTCCAAAATTCTCAATTTCTTCCGTCAATTCACCAACAAAAAATAAGGAGTTTTTCAATGAACAAAACCGTTGGCGCAGTTATCTCTGCCTTTGTCATCATCTTCTGTATCGTTATTGCTCTGTTTTGTACTGTCCGTATTCCTGCTGGCTATGTCGGCGTCATTTACAACATGAACGGCGGCGTGGCGGAAACCACCCTTACTCAGGGCTTCCATCTTGTCAAACCCACCCAAAAAGTTACTACCTACACCATCGGCATCGAACAGTCTTACCTTACCTCCGGTTCGGACGGTGATTCCAAAGGCGATGAATCTTTCGAAGTCCCGTCCAATGATGGCAAAGGTCTCACGGTCGATTTAACTTTTACCTACCGTTTTGATCCCGATCATGTCGCTGATACCTTCACCCGTTTCAAGGGTCAATCCGGTAAGGACGTCAAAGAGGTTTTTATCAAGCCCAACATCATGTCCTGGACCAAAGAGGTCACGGCCAAGTATTCCGTCATTGATCTGCTTGGCGACCAGCGTGCTTCCCTCAACTCGGAACTCACCGCCTACCTCAAGGATAAGTTCGAGCCTTACGGTATCATCATTGAATCCGTTTCTCTGATCAATATCGACCCCGATGACGAAACCCGTGCCGCCGTCCAGAAAAAGGTCAACGCCCAGCAGGATTTGGAGCTGGCAAAGATCGAGCAGCAGACCGCCAACGTCAATGCCGAAAAAGAAAAAGAAGTCGCTATCACGAAAGCCAACCAGGAAAAAGAAACCGCTCAGATCAACGCCGAAGCCAAACTGATCGAAGCCCAGGCTCAGGCCGATGCCAACCGTCTGATTTCCCAGTCCCTCACCCCGGAACTGATTCAGCAGCAGATGTATGAAAAATGGAACGGTCAGCTTCCCACTGTCCAGGCCGGTTCCGATGCTCCCATTATTGTCGATACCACCAACTAAATCATGTCCCACATTTGGAGGTGTTCTTATGGTCATTCTTAATTCCGGTACCTTATTGTTTCTTGTCCTGCTTGCTTTTGCTGCCGGCTTCCTTGTTGATGCCGCCATCGGTGTCCGCGCTCATCTCCATGATAAGGAGGATTGACTCATGAACACTTCCAAACCTAACCCGCACACAATCACCCCAACCACCGTCATGGAATCTGAATTTGATGAACCTACACCTCACCGCAAACCTGGCAAATCCACCGGCCGTCCCCGCTCCCGGCACAAGCACATTTACACAGAAGCCTGGTATGTTCATTGCTATACCAATCAAATTACCGGCAAAACAACATTGCTTTATTATCCGCTCCGTTACTGTACGGTTTGTGGTCGAATCGGTGGTATGCAGATAGCTCCCTTGTCCGGGCAGAACCGCCTTACCCCTCCTATCGGTTCAAAAGTGTTTTCGGAACCACCATTTGGCTCCGGCGCTGTTGATCTTAATAATTTCACTATTTTCAAAGGAGAATGAATTATGAAACCTAAGTTCCGTCTTGGTGATCGTGTCACCGTCATCAAACCTTATGTTGCCCCCATCCCCGATTATGTCAAGGATAGCGAAATTTTCAACGATCTGTACAAGGTTTTTGGCTTGGATAAAGATATCCGTGGTGTCAAGCCCGGCGATACCTATACCATCATTGAAGCCGAATCCAAACCTCGCACCCGTTCCGACGGCAAAACTGTTTATGCCTATTCTTACCAGGGCAAAAGCGGCAAGCGTTCCGATTTTGTCTTGTGGGAAGATGAAATCAAGCTGGTCGAATCCACCAAGCCCGCCCCGGAAGACGATGACGAAGAGCCGGATACCGTCACCATCGAAATCGAAGTCTCCCTGGACGACAAGGCCGAAGCTCACCGCATCGCTCACAAAGCTGTTGAGCTGGCTTTCAAGTCCTATGCCGCTATCACCAAGGCCACCAATGATCCCGCCTCCATCACCTGGACTGATGATGAAATCGCAGCAGCCCGCAAAAAGGTTGTTGAACTGTCCTCCCGCGTCACGGAACATGGCGGCGATATGATCTTCCAGCGTTCCGGCAATACCGTATGCTGTGCTATTTATACCTCCAGCTTTGACGGTAAATCCGCTTCCAAAGGTTTCGCCAAGCCTTTCGATCACGACCCCTTCAATGAATGGATCGGCAAGTGTGTCGCCGCCTGCAAAGCTATGGATGAACCCATCCCCAGCTTCATCACCCACAAAAACACCAAACAGGATGCTGCATGATGGGCACAACACACGAATTTACCGCCCGCATCCGCAGCTTTGCCGAGTGCCAGCGTCTTAACCAGGTCGCCAAAGAGTGCGGCCAGGTCGTTGTCATCGACCGCAACGGCAACCAGGCCAACGCCCAAAGCCTGCTCTCCCTTATGAGCCTGGATTATTCCGCATCGGTTCGCATTGTGGCCTCCACATCGGAAGAACTCTTTGCCCTGTATACCGCCCTTCTCGCTTTGAAATGATTTGTCAGGAGGTGTCCGCCACGTTCATCCTACCGCGCTCCCCGCCCCCGTTTTTTCGTCAACCACCGCAATCATTTTTTCACTTATCTTAACGGGGGTGTTCTTACATGTTTATCTGCAATGTCTGCAAAAAGATTTTTCCTGATTTCAAAAGTTACGGTATGCGCATGAACTACCGCTTCGGCTATGGTTCAGAAAATGACGGCGATATCTTTGACCTCACCGTCTGTGATTCCTGTGCCGATACGGTTGCCGCCGCCATTGAATCCGTCTGTGCCATCAACCCCCATCTCACCGTCGATGATGCCTTCTTCCCCTGCGATGAAGCATGTTCCGGCGATTGCTCTAACTGCTCCGGTGATTGTGCCGCCTCCCAGGACGATAAATCCTATGACTTCGAGGATGACGAGACCGATGAAGAAGACGACGATGACGATTCCGACCTTGATTTTGACGGCTGATTAACCCCGCCTTTTTATTTTTTCTTTTCTAATTACAAGTTTTCGTAAATATGCCATATTAAGGAGTCCTTTATGCCTAAAAAAAACAACATCATCACCTTCAACTTTGTTGGTGATTTTACTCCTTCCACCAAAAATGATCTGCTTACCTCCACCCCAGCTACTTACGGCGGCATGTCTGATACCCGCCTCCAGCTCAGCTTTGGTGTCAAGGTCGGCAGCAGCGTTCAGTTCGTCTCTCTGCTGGATACCTCTCGCTCCGGCGATGTCATCAAAACTTACGACCGGGATAATAACCCCATGGATATCCGCTGGTCTGACCGCCTTGATTCAGATGTTATTTCCAAGGTTGCCCCCTACCGCACCTACCGCACCAACATCGGCTCGGATGAAACCAAAACCTTCATCACCGGCTATGACCTGGCCGAGTACCTGTCTGAAGCTCTCAAGAACTACACCGGCCGCATCACCGTCAATGGCCGCATGGTCCTCCGTTACGATTCCAAAGGCATCCTGCGCCGCAACTTCAACATTGATTCCGTTTGGAAACCCCTGCTCGATAAGGACGGCGAACCGGTCGAAAAGCCCAAGCTGGCCATCATGGTTCCCTTCATCTTCAACAAGGATTGTATCGACAAAGCCGACCTCAAGGAAACCGGCAAGATCTACGTCAACGGCTATGTTGAATCCTACATCAATAAGGACGAAGGCGATAAATACCTGCCCCTCCAGATGATCTTCAATACTGCCGTCTACAACATGGATGACCCCGGTGAAAAGTCCACCTATGAGTACCGCATGGGCGAGCTGGATACCAAAGCCAAAACGATGTTCTGCATGATGTGGGAAGGTCGTGTTGTCAACGGTGCTGAAGAAAAGCCGTTCGATGAATCCTGCCTCACTCCCTTCCAGCTGCGTTCCATCAAGGCCGGCAATGCCACCCTTGATGATTTCCGTCCCCGCGGCTCCATCTACGGCAACCGTGTTCAGGAACTTCGCCTCATGCGCCCCATGCCCCGCAATGATTTCAAGGATGGCCCGATCGACCTCGGCCTCAAGAATTCCGAGTTTGTTGACCTGATCTACACCCCCACGAAGGATGAATCGGTTGCCGATATGGAAAAGTCCGCCAAAAAAGAGCCTGAAACCCCGCCCTTCACTGCCCCCACATCGCGGGATGAAGACGAGCTGTTTTAATTAACCACCAACACAAAAGGAGCGTGAACCTATGGCATTCAAAATGAATCAGATCAGCTGCGATCTTGCCAGCTACCCCTATTACATGCTGCTGTCCCCGCGTAAATTCGGCAAAACAACCTGGTGGCGCAACCTCGTTGTCGCCGCCTGGGGCAATGCCTCCAAGGGTCTGCTCATCTCCTGCGGCACCGAGTCCGGCTTCCACCACCTCGACAACCTCCAGGTCGAAGAAGCCCTCACCTGGGACGATGATTACGATGAAGAAACCGGCCACCGCGGCCTTGTCCAGATCGTCGATGATCTGATCGAAAACAATGCCGACTACGGCATCAAGGGCGTCTGCTTTGATACTTTTGATACCCTCTTTGATATCGCCACCGATGAAGTCATGCGGGAATCCCGTCGTGAAACCGGCAAGTCCTGCAAATCCATCAATGATGCCTTCGGCGGCTACAACCGCGGCTCTGACCGCCTGATTAAAATCATCAACGATCAGCTCTCCCGTATCCGCAATGCCGGCATCGCCGTCTTCATCCTGTCCCATACCAAGTTTAAGGAGCGCACGGACCCCCTCACCGGCGAAAAGTATGAGCAGCTCACAAACCTCATGCAGGACCGTACATACAGTGCCATTGCTGATAACGCCCAGATGGTTATGGTTGGCACCATCGAGCGCGATATCGCATCCGGCAAAATCGAAAACGAAAAGCGCGTCATCCATCTGCGCGGCACTTCCACCATTGATGCCGGTTCCCGCTTCAATGACCTGCCCGAAACGATCACCCTTAATCCGCAGGATTTCCTTGCCGCCTTCAAACAGGGTGTTGCCGGTGCTCACACGGTTGCTCCGGTTACGGATAAGCAGATCGATGCTGCCGCCAAGGCCGAGCAGAAAGCCGCCGCCAAACAGGCAGCCGTAGCCCGCAAAAAAGAGGAAGCCGAAAAGCAGGCCGAACAGGACGAATCTCACCGTGATGAATATTACAACACCATCGTCAATGGCTTCTCCAACGCTTCGGATGAAATCAAGGCCAAAGCCAAGGAGCTGTTGGCCGCCACCGGTGAACCCAAGTTTTCCTCCCCCAACATCCCGGCTGCAACCCTGCGCCAGATCGCTGACCTCTTCGCAGCGTAAAGGTGGTGTCAAATATGGCAGCACCCAAAGTCCGTAAAGGTCGCCGCGTCATCTGTCACGCCACCGGCATCTATGGCAATTCGCTGGATTATTTCAAAGCCCCGGATGGTTTTTATTACCAAACCAAAGAGCTGTATGAGCAAAAAAAGCAGGAATCTGATTATTACCGTCAGGTTGTTACCCGCATGGCTTCCTATATGGGCTATGAGCCGGGCGATGTTTTCCCAACGGTCATCACCCGCGGCCTCATGCAATTCAAGCATTACGGCTATGCCGCTGTCCTTGCCACCATGGAGGAATGCCAGTCCAAAATTGAATACGCTCTGGCTTCCCGCTCTTTCGGTTCGGACTATCAAAAAGCATCCTACCTCATGGCCATCCTTACCAACAATATCAACGATGTTGCCCGCCGCCTCAAATCTCAGCAGGAATTTGAATCCCGTCAGGCTGCACCCCAACAGGCTCCGCCCCCGCAGGATTTCACTTCCGCTGCTCAGCCAAAAGATATCACAGATTTTCTGGAAGGCGGTGACTAAATATCGAACTCCAAACCTGTCTTGATAAAATCAATACCTCCCGCGCTCAAGACGAAGCCTCTTTTGTCTTCTGCCTCTGGAAAGAACCGGTTTTGTTTGGCGAGTACGATCAGGTCAACTTCGGCAATGATTTAACCATCAAAACCAAAGATGCCCTCTTCTACTACCAGCTTGGCCGCGGCATGTATGATTCCGGCTTCCGCAATTTCGATAGCATTTCGGTCGATACTTACCTTTCGGATAAAGCCGATACCCGCAAAGTCTTCTCGGCCTACGGCGGCTACCCGGAAGTCGAAAAGCTCAAATCCCTCGTGGATGTTGATAACGTCGAAGCCTACTTTGACCGCATCTCCAAGCTCAACACCCTCTCCGATCTTTGTGAGCAGTTTTTCAAAACTTTCCAGGATACCTCCCGCTTTGATTCCATGTCCAACTCCCAAGTCTACGATTTTTTCGACTATCAGCTCAACACTATCAGCATGAACTCCACCCGCGATATGAAAGTCGAATCCGTCGCCTTTGATGAATCGTATATCACAGAGCTGGATAAGGGCGAAACGGTCGGTCTGAATTACGGTAAAAACTGCCCTCGCCTCAACTGGGCCACTCTCGGCCTCCCCCTTGGTGATCTTTACATGCTGGGCGGCTTCTCCGGCACCGGCAAAACCTCTTTCGTGTTTGAAAATATGATCCTGCCTTTAACCGAATCCAGTGTCAAGTGCTGCATCATTTCAAACGAAATGCAGGTCCGTGCTTACAAACAGCTGCTCACCATCCATATCCTCACCAATGATCTCGGCTACTGGAAAATGACTCGCAAGCATCTCAAGGTCGGCAAGTTCACGGATGAACAAAAAGAAATGCTGTGTAAAGCGGCAGCCATCAGCCAAAAGAAATACTCTTCCATCCGCTTCATCAAAATGTTTGATAACGACACCTCCCGCGTCATCAAGTCGGTTCGCAAATATTCTAAACTCGGCTACCAGATGTTCCTGTGGGACACCATGAAGTCGGACGATGATGGCGGCAATATGGAAATGTATCGCCAGCTCTTGCAGTCCTCGCGCAAAATTTTCCAGTGTGCCAGCCGGGAAAACGTCTCCATCGTCTGTACCTATCAGCTGGCCCTCTACATGAAAAACCAGCGCTTTCTCGATGCCTCCACCCTTTCCAACGGCAAGCAAATCAAAGAGGTTTTTTCCGAAATGATTTATATTCGGGAACTCTGGCAGGATGAATATACAGGCGAGAAATGTGATTGTCACGCATACACCCGTACTCGCAAACCGGATGGCACCTGGGAAAAATTCACCACCCCCATCACGCTGGATAAAACCAAAAAGTACATCGTCGCCTTTCTCGATAAAACCCGTAACGATGAAGACGGTCAGCAATTTTTGTATGAAGCAAACCTCAGCTGGAACAACTGGAAAGAGGTCGGCTATTGTACCATCCGCAATGACCATGTAGCCATCGGCCGTTAAAGGGGGTGCGCCCATGAATGCGGCACTCCTCTCCCAGCGCCTGATCGGCCACTCGGATGATATCTACACCATCCTCGAAACCCTCGGCTATGAAAACATTACGTTTAATTCAGCCAAAGCCCAGTTCCGCTTTTCACGGGCGGACGGTACCAATCCTACCAGCATTGTTCTGGATGTTGATTCTTTACGGTTTTATTGCTTTTCCACCAACGGCAAAGGCAATCTTTTCACCCTCATCATGTCGCGCCTGAACTGCACTTTCCCGGACAGCTTAACCTTTGTCACTACCGTTCTGGATCTCGACCAGAATGATTTCTCGGCCAAAGTTCACTACCCATTCGGCGGCTTCTACCGCAAGCTCCTCCCTGATCAGCCGGAGGATTTTTCCGTACCCCCCATCCCAGAGGAAACTTTGCAGCCATACTTGGGCAAGTACAATCAAATGTTCTTCCGCGATGGCATTGATTACTTAACCCAGCAAAAATTTCAGGTTGGTTATGATTTTCTTTCCAACCGTATCACCATCCCGGAGCGTAATTTTGATGGCCAGCTCTGCGGTATCATGGGTCGCTCCAATGACCCCAACTGCCCCCATCAGGACCGCTGGTATCCTATCGTCAGCTGCCCGCGCAGCAAAACCCTGTTCGCCCTGCAGCAAAACTACCAGCGCATCATCGAAACCCAGAACGTGGTCCTTTTTGAATCGGAAAAAGCCCCCATGCAGTGCGCATCATTCGGTGCTCATATCTCGCTCGGTCTCTGCGGCTGCCATGTTTCCCAGGCCCAGCGCAGCATGATTTTTTCTCTTCGCCCCAAAACTATCGTTCTCGCTCTCGATGAAGGATTAGAAGAAGACGCTATCCGGGAAGAAGCCGCCAAGCTTGTCCAGAACAATTTAATCTTAACTACCAGGGTCGGCTATGTTTGGGACCCCGACCACGATATTATCCCCGCAGGCAGCAAACAAAATCCCGCCGACCTTGGCCGCGATGCCTATGTCGCCTGCCTGCAAACGAAAGTGAGGTGGTTATAATCGAACGCGCCAAAGACCCCCGCCTGCAAAAACTGAAAGAAGAAGGCGTCCATTTATATTCGTATTCCAAGCTTAATTGCATAGACGACTGTCTGTTGGAATCCTGGTATTCCTACATCAAGCATGAACCCGGACTTCAAAGTGTCTATGGTCTGCTAGGAGGAGCATCCCATCAAGTTACAGAAGACCTCATCGAAGGCAAAGTAACCTGTGATGATCTCCTTCCCGCTCTACATAGTGCCCTGGATGAATGTGATACCCTCGGCCTTACCTTTCCTAAGGATTTTCGCGGCAATGACTCCATCAAAGAAAAATGGATCAAGGATATGACCCACTTCTGCAAGAACTTCTACCCGCCTCGCGGCAAGTACATTATCGAGCAGTTGGTTATCCTCCGCGTCAGTCCTACTCGCGCCCTGCAAGGCTATATTGATTTAACCAAGCTGAATGATGACGGTACGGTATCTGTTTATGACCTTAAAACCAGTTCCCGGTATAAACCGTCAGATTTATTAGAGCATGGTCGCCAGCTCGTGATCTACGCTATGGCATTGGAACAGGCCGGTTATACAGTCAAAAATCTCGCTTGGATCATGCTCAAATATGTCGAGATCCGTTACACCTGGTACGCCACATCCCGTTCGCGCAACAAAACCCAGTGTATCCGCATCGTCAATCGCTCCAAAATTTACGATACTATCGCCCCCGCGGTCGAATCCGCCTGCCGCGATGCTGGTATGGATGAAGCCGAGATTGAATTTGCCATGCTGGATTTCAAAGAGACGAATCTTCTCGGCCCCAGGTTCCCCATGTCGGTCGCCCAGCAGTTCATCATCAAACCTTTTGTAGAGCCTTACCCTTATACCCCGGAACTCAAACAGGAAGCTCTTACTTATATCAATAAGGTTGCCGATGTCTATGAGTCCCTGCCCCAAGATGAAACCACTCCCTGGCCTGCCCGTAAGGTCAATAAGGAATGTGCTTTCTTCTGCAATAACCTCTGCAATTACCGCAAAATCTGCCCCGCCATCCGGGATTATAACGCCCAGGCCCTCATCACAGACCCTCCCAAAACCGAAGCTGATTTGTTCTAAAGGAGCCGCCCATGACCACCCGTTCCCCGCCCCCGCAGGGCTTTTGAAATAAATTACAGGAGGTGAATAAAAATTCCCAGTCCAAATTACCTCTGTTATCACCTTCACGATGATGAAGGCTCTGTTCTTGATTCCTGCACCAAATATCAGGATTACATTAACCTGGCCGTTCAAAGCGGCATGACTGCCCTTGGTTCCTCCAACCACGGTACCCTGCTGAACTGGACAGCTAAAAAGCAGGCAGCAGAAAAAGCCGGCCTCAAGTACATCTTCGGCGTTGAATGTTATCTTACCGACCGCCTTACCCACCAATCTCCCGGAGAAGATAAGCCTCATAAGCTGCGCGATAACTACCACACGGTTTTGATCGCCCGCAACACCAAAGGCGTTATGGAGATCAATAACCTTATCAGCCTTTCCAATCGGGAAGATCATAAATATTACAAACCTCGTGTCACCTTCGATGAATTCTACAACCTGTCTGATAACGTCATCGCCACCTCAGCCTGCCTTGCCAGCCCTCTGCATCACTACACTGCGGACGTTGAAGATTTTGACCCCGCCCGTTATGAGCAGCTGATTCAACGCTACGACTTTCTGGAGATTCAATACCATAACTGCAAAGAACAGATCGAATTCAACCAGTACCTCTATGAGCTGTCTCAAAAGTATCACAAACCCCTCATCGCGGCCACCGATACCCACAGCTCCACCACATATAAAGCCGAGTGTCGCAAAGTCCTCATGGAAGGTAAAGGTATTGAGTTTACTGGCGAAGATGAGTTCGACCTTACCTTCAAAACTTACGAGCAGCTGGTTGCGGCCTTTGAGCAGCAGGATTCCTTACCGCGTGAAGTCTGGATGCAGGCGATTGAAAACACCAACTGTCTGGCTGACTCCACCAAGGGTTTCAAGCTTAATACCAAAGCCCGCTACCCCATTTTGACCGGCTCTGTGGAGTCCGATGCTAAAGCCTACATCGAGCGCACCCACACCATGCTGGAAGATAAGATCCAAAAGGGCATCATTCCCCAAAATGAAGTCGCTGCCTTCCGCAAAGATATCGAAGAAGAGCTGGCTGTTTTCAAAAAGGTAAACATGCTGGGTTTCATGCTGTCGATGTCAGACCTTATGATCTGGGCCAAACATGAAAAGAACATCCCCATTGGTCCCAGCCGTGGTTCTGTGGCTGGTTCCCGTGCGGCTTTTGTTACAGACATCATCGACGTTGACCCCGTTCGCTGGAACCTCGTCTTCTCCCGCTTCTGTAATGAAAACCGTGTCGAAATTGGCGACGTGGACATTGACACTCCTGATGCTTACCGCCCCCTGATTTATGATCACATCTTTGAATCCTTTGGCCAACGCAAATGCGCCTATGTACTGGCTCTCGGTACTGTGTCCGACAAAGGTACGATTGATGAAATTGGCCGTGCCCTCGCCAAACGCTGGCAGAAAGCCAATCCTACCAGCTCTAAAGAATCTAACCCATGGTCGCTCGATCGTATCGCTCAAATCAAAGACGAATACGATGCCGATCCCGAAACCTGCAGAACGAATTATCCTGATCTTTTCTATTACTTTGATGGCATCAAGGACACAGTAGTTTCTCTTTCTCATCACCCGGCCGGCGTTATCATCGCTCCCATTGATTTGTACGAACGTTACAGTGTCTTCCGTGATAAAGACGGCCTGCAAGTTCTTGCGCTGGATATGGACGCCTCTCATGCTGTGGGTCTGGCCAAATACGATATCCTCGGTTTGTCAACAATCGCCCAGCTCGATGAAACCTGTAAGCTCGCTCATATCCCCTACCCTCATACCTGGCAGATTAACTTTGATGACCCTGCCGTCTGGGCGGATATGAAAACCAGTCCTTATGGTCTGTTCCAGTTCGTGGAAGATTTTGCTTTTGAATCCTTAAAAAAATACGATGTCCACAGCATCAAGGATCTCAGCATTGTAACCGCTGCTATCCGCCCTGGCGGCGCATCATATCGGGACAAGCTCTTTCGCCATGAACACGGCCAGAACCCCTCCAAAGAGATTGACAACTTACTTGAGGACACGCTCGGCTGGCTGATTTTTCAGGAACAATCTATTTCCTTCCTGCAGCAAATCTGCGGCATGTCCGGTGGTGATGCTGATTCTGTTCGCCGCGCTATCGGTCACAAAGATGAAAATGCTATCAAAGAAGCTCTCCCCCATATTCTGGAAGGTTACTGTGCTCACGCTTCCAGTTCTCGTGCTCAGGCAGAGCAAGAAGCCAAAGCATTCCTTCAAATTCTTCAAGACAGTAGCAACTACCAGTTCGGTCTGAATCATGCTACTGGCTACTCCATCCTTACCTATTACTGTGCCTACTATCGCTATTACTACCCCGTTGAATTCGTTACCGCCCTGCTCAACACCGCGGATAACCAAAAGAAAATCCTTGCCGGCACAGCTCTGGCAGCACAGCGCGGCATCAAAATCATGCCCATCCGTTTCCGCCACTCGCTGGACCAATACACCCCGGATGTTGCCAATCGCGCCATCTATAAAGGCATGGCTTCCATCAAATACCTCAACAAGCGCATTGGCCGTGAACTTTATGCTCTGCGGGATAACACTTACGCTGATTTTATCAGCCTCCTGCAAGATATCAAGCATAAAACCTCGGTCAATTCCCGCCAGCTTCAAATCCTGATTGAACTTGATTTTTTTCACGAATTCGGCAATCCCAACCAGCTCAAAGCCCAGGTTGAATTGTTTGATAAGTACAGTGATTCCATTCAGCTCTCCAAAGCAACCGTTGACCCGTTCATTGACCATGATGCAATGCTCACCTTATGTGAGAAAGAAACTGAAAAGAAATACATCAACGTGGACTGGCTCGGCATTGTCCGTCACTGCGCCAAAGAAACCTCAGAAATCATCACTCCGGTCAGCGATATTCTTCAGTACGAGATGGATAATCTTGGCTACCTCCAATACCAAAACCCCTCTCTCGCTTCCACCTACCATTACATTCTCTCTATTGACGGCAAATATAAAAACAAGACCATCGCACTGTACCAACTTGCAACCGGTCAAACCGTTAATTTCAAAATCCGTCCCTCCACCATGGATCAAAACCCCATCGCTAAAGGCGATATCATCAAGGTTCTTGGCACCAAGCAGGAGGGCAAGTGGTCCCGCACCGATGCCGGCTGGGTTCAGTCCACAACGGATTTCAACACCTTCCTTTATAAATACAGCCATGTACGTTAATTTTTCTCTCATTATGGCGGCCATCAATACCGTCATCTATGTTGTCACCATCATCTCCAGTGATGCCGATCGGTTCCTCTCTCGTGATGCCTGCTTCAAACTCGTTCTCACGGCCATCACCTTCAGCTGGTTCTGGTGGTTCCGCTCCTAGGGGGTGATGTTATCGAACCAGTCTTTGTTAAATCCGCCCTTGAAACTTTTACTATCTTGATTGATACCCGTGAGCACGAAACCTCGGCGCTCACTCAGCGCATTCAGCAAATGGGCTGCCCAGTCGAACGGCAAAAGCTCAATTTTGGCGATTATTCTGCCAAGGTCATCTTGCCCACCGGCGTTCCCTACAGCCTGGAAAATATCGTCGTGATCGAACGGAAGATGTCCAGCGACGAAATCGCAAATTGCTTTACCTCCCAGCGTGCTCGCTTTACCCGTGAATTTGAACGTGCCAAAGCAGCCGGTGCCCGTACCTATCTGCTTGTTGAGCGCACCACCTGGGAAATGCTTTACGCCGGTACATACCGCAGCAAAATGTCCCCTGTCGCCATGGTGGCCAGCCTCACAACCTGGCTTGCCCGCTATGACTGCAAGCTCATTTTCTGTGAACCTCAAACCTCCGGCAAGCTCATCCATGATATCCTCTACCGCGAAATGAAACAGCACCTGGAGGGGGTTCAGCCATGATGCAAGCCGTCCTATTCTCCAATTATCCATCCGCCTCTCCCCTGCTCCGTGCCCACCGTAGCTACCAAGTCATCACCCGCCTTCAAATCGGCTGCTTCGTCCTCGCTGCCGGCCGCCTGGTCTTCCTCCCGGCCGCCCTCCAGGGCAAAACCTATCTTCTCGTTAAAGGAGTTGATCTACCGCCCCCATGAATACTACCCGTGAACTCCACCGCAAAGAGCGTGCCAAGGCAGAGCTTGAATCTATCTGCCGCAGTTATGCTTCCAAATGTTCCGCTCTTATCATTACCTATAACATCAATGATCTAACACCCGCCCAGCGTGCAGCGTTCAATGCCCGCAAACCTTTTCACTCTTACCAAAGCAGGTGATCTTATCAAAAACAAAGCAATCGCAAACGCCGTCAACATCAAGCGCAACGGCAAAGCCATCGCCTGGCTCTATCAGAACACCGGCAATATCCTGGATTACAAAGATGGCGATAAAGTCAAGTTCGATCTTACCGCTATCCAAAACGATCCCGATTGGCCTATCCTTCGCCAGGACTATAAAGATTTCATTCTCTCCAATGCGGATACCGTTTTCACTCTGGAATTTGAACCTCGTTTCCGTAAAAACCACACTCTTGCCTGCCTGAAAGAAGATCCCGTCACCCCTAAGCGCCTGTTCTGGATCGGCCATCTTATCAAGCAGCGCGAACCCGAACAGGAGGCCGCCCATGACTGAACCAATTACCGATGCCATTGGCCGCGAAATCCATGTCGGCGATACCGTTGCCTATGCGCAGACGGATAAAAACAGCGGCATCAACTGGAACACTTATGTTGTGATCGGATTCACCCCTTGCCGCGTCAAAGTTTCTAACCCTACCTACCGCGGTTATGCCTGGGAGAAAGATTATATTCTTCTCTACCCATCCAACTGCATCATCTTACAGGAGGCCGACCCCGCATGAAAATTATCCCTCAATCCCACGAATGGATCACCCCGCTCAACCGTGATGTTACCATGCAGCGTATCGAGCGCATCGCCCGCACCTGCTATCAAAGCGAGGATGCCATCAAGCCCGGCAGTGATTCCAAAATGGTCGCCATGCTCTGCAAAAATCATCATTACGCCATGATCGAGCATATCAGCCTGACCATTAAATTCATCACCGACCGCGGCGTTGCCAACGAGATCGTCCGTCACCGTATCGGCTCCTATGCCCAGGAATCCACCCGCTACTGCAATTACAACAAAGATAAGTTCGGCAATGAAATCACAGTCATTGACCACGGCTATACCGGCCACACTCGTGGATATTGGATCAGCGCCTGTAACTACGCCGAAGGTTTGTATCAGGATATGCTGACCTCTGGTGCCACCCCGCAGGAAGCCCGCGATGTCCTTCCCCTCTGCCTCAAAACCGAGATCGTCTGCACCTGGAACCTGCGCGAATGGCATGAAGTCCTTCGCCTTCGCACCGCCAAGGATGCCCACCCCGCTATCCGCGCCCTCATGATCCCTGTCCTCAAGGAGCTGCAGGCTGTCTACCCTGAAATTTTCAATGATATCGAGGTGTCCGAATGACCCAAGAAGAAATTCGCAAACTCCTCAAAACCTGCGAGCTACATATCAACCAGGTGGAAGACGATAAGACTGCTCTTCGGGACTTGTCCGAAGTTGTTCATAAAGTCCTCACTGATTCCACCCGCGCTGTAAAGCTTAACGCCTGCGCCGTTGCTGCCTGGGCTTTGCACATTCCCGTCTGGGGGTTCGCCGCGTCCAAACTTTGGAACTGGTTTTTAGCCATTGGCCCCATCCCCACCATCGGCGTCTTTCATGCAGCCGGCATCGGCCTGGCTCTTGAATTCATCGTTGACACCACCGGCATCCCCCACAAAATTCCCCTGCAGAATGATGTTCAAAACGTCATTGACGGCAAGTCCAGCTGCTTTGATTCCTGGTCTTTGCCGGATGGCTTGTGTGTTTTCCTCGGCACTCTTGCCGGTCTCTGCCCGCCCGCGTTGGTCGCCCTCTTTGCCGGCTGGCTAATTAAATTTTTTATGTATCTATAAGGAGGTTACTTCATGAATGATGTTCAGCGCTTTGGTCGCATCCAGGTAGAAATGTGCGATACTTTCAAATCCAAAAACGCAGATTACGGCAATTCCTTCTCCCAGCTCTATCAGGAGTTTGGCGATAACGGCATCATCACCGCCGCTGTCCAGATCTCCCATAAGTACCACCGCTTCATGAATCTTATCAAGGGTACCCCCGCCAAGGTCAATGAATCTCTGCGCGATACTCTGTTGGATCTTGCCAACTACTGCGTCCTCACTGTCATGGAGCTGGATAAGGCCAAAAAAAAAGCAAACGCTTCAAGCTCCTCTGCCTTCGCTCAGGCTGCTTCCGCCGTTACATATCGTACAACTCCGCAGTTTGATTACAGTAAGTATATCTCTGACGACACCATCCTCACCACCCGCAGTGCTCCCGCCGCCACATTGAAGGGAGATGCCGAATGAACATCATTATGTATACAACCCATTGTCCGCGCTGCAAGGTGCTGGCCGCTAAACTTGCCGCAAAGGGGGTGACTTATAAAGAAGAAACAAACACAGAAACCATGCTCTCCATGGGTATTACCACCGTCCCGATGCTTTCGGTGGACGGCGCATTGATGGACTTTAAGACTGCAAATGATTGGATCAACAAACAGGAGTGATTCTATGGATTTTTCTATTGACCTTAAACTCGATAAAGATTTTACCACCCAACTGGATTACCTCATCAGTAAGTATGGCCCAGATCTGGCCAAGCTCAACGGCTTTGCAAACGAACAGCTGAACTACACTGATTTTATTGATAACTTTATCGACAAGCAGACTGTGGCCGATGCCAGTATCGACGGCAATGCCAATGTCGGCACCAAGGATATCTGCTCTCTCACCACCGAGATGCACAAACCCCATTCCAAGCTTCTTGCCTTTAACAAAATCTTCTATGAACTCAAAAAATCCCATGGCCTGGATGCCGCCAAGAATTGGCTAACTGCTGAATACCTCGGCTATTTCTACTTGCACGATGCTGCATCCAGCACCTTTGTCCCCTATTGCTTTGCTTATGATATCGAGGAACTTGTTAATAAGGGTCTTTATTTTATTGACAACTTTAACGCCCAGCCGCCCAGACACCTGACCACCTTCACGGATTTTGTCGGCGAGTTTGTCAGCTGGACTTCCAATCGCAGCAGTGGCGCTTGCGGCTTACCCAGCTTCCTGGTTTATTCCTATTATTTCTGGAAAAAAGACGTCGAATCCGGTTATTACATTCAGTCCCCGGAATATTACCGTAACCAGGAGTTCCAGCGCATTGTCTACAAGCTTAATCAGCCGTACCTGCGCGTCAACCAAAGCGCCTTTACTAATTTTACCATCATGGATCAGTCCTACCTGGAGGCCATCTTTGGCGGTAAAACCTTCCCGGATGGCTCCTTTATGATTGATGAAATCGACGGCATCATCGAGTATGAAAAAGCTTTTATGGATGTTGTCAGCGAGATCCGCAGCAAAAACATGATGACCTTTCCGGTTCTTACCTACTCCCTGCTGCGCAAGAATGGCAAGTTTGTCAACGAAGATTTTGCCCGCTGGTGCTGCGCTCACAACATTACCTGGGCAGACAGCAACTTCTTCATCAGCGAAGATGTAACCAGCCTCTCCAACTGCTGCCGCCTTGTCTCCGATATCAAAGATCTTGGGTATTTTAATTCCATTGGCGGTACTGCACTGGAGGTTGGTTCTATTAAGGTCAACACTATCAATCTTGCTCGTCTTGCTTATTCCAGCACCACCCCCGCAGAGTTTTTTGCTAATCTCAAAAATGCCGTAACACTCTGCCTGGACACTCTGGATTCCGTTCGCCATATCATCAAGCGTAATATCGAAAAGGGCCTGCTCCCCAACTATTCCAAGCACATTATGAACATGGCCTCCCAATATAATACCATCGGCGTGATCGGCATTTACGAAACCCTACAGCACTTCGACATGACCTCTAAGGACGACTTCGGAAACACGTTCTATACCGATGAGGGCTTGAAATTCGCTGAGGATATCCTGCAAACCATCAACGCCGTCAAGAACAATTACATCAAGGATAAAGACTACAGCGCCAACATTGAGGAAATCCCCGGTGAGCGTGCTGCCGCAGTTCTGATGCAGAAAGATATGATGTTCTTCCCGGATGAAAAATACGAACTGCCCTTGTACGGCAACCAGTGGATTCCCCTCGGTGTAAAAACCACTCTGCAGGAAAAAGTCCGCCTGTCTGCCGCTCTCGATAAAGCCTGCAACGGCGGCTCCATCGCTCACATCAACATTGATAAACCGTTCAATAATTTTGATACCGCATGGAAGATGTTAAACTATGTTGCCGACCAGGGCGTTGTTTACTTTGCATTCTGCACCCGTATCAGTGCTTGCGAGGAAAACCACGGCTTCTACGGTGATACCTGTCCTATCTGTGGCAAACCCAAAGTGACCACCTATCAACGTATCGTTGGTTTCCTTACCCCGGAACGCACCTATTCCAAGGAGCGCAAAGCTGAATTCAAAATGCGTGACTGGATGGACCTGAATACGATGAGTGAGATGTGATTATGCCAGATTCTATTACTCTGCGCGGCTTTCTGGATGAAGATTTTATTCAGTATAAAAAGCCTGCTATGTTCCTCGGCACCGCCACCTGTGATTGGAAGTGCTGTCATGATGCCGGGTGCGATGTTTCTATGTGTCAGAACAGCCCTCTTGCTAATTCGCCTGTACATACCGTTTCTTATGCTGATTTGTTTGACCGATACATTCACAACCCCATCACTACCGCAATTGTCGTTGGTGGTCTGGAACCGTTTCTCCAGTTTGAAGAACTGCGCGGTTTGATCGCTTACTTTCGCCAAAAGGATTGTCTGGATGATTTTGTGATTTATACCGGTTACTATCCGCAGGAACTAACACAGCAGCTGGTTTCTCTGCGTATGTTAAACACCGTCTATGGCGGCACCATCATCATCAAGTTCGGCCGCTATGTTCCCGGCAGCGCACCAGTCCAAGATTCTGTTCTCGGTGTCACACTCGCCTCTTCTAATCAGTATGCAGAAAGGCTTTAACATGAAAATTATTACAAACCCCAGCTGGACAAAAGAGGAGGTCGAAGAGTTTCGCGCCTCCATCAAATCCAATAACGGCTATTGTCCCTGTCGCATTGAGCATATCCCGGCCAACAAATGTATGTGTCAGGAATTTCGTTCTCAGGTTTCCGGCCAGTGCCATTGCGGCCTCTACCTCAAGGAGGATTAACTATGAATCTTAATAAATGTAACAAACTTTTTCGCTTTGGCGTGCTCTTCTCAGCGTTCTTCACGGCGCTTGTTCTGATTGTTTTCTGCCCTCGGCTCAGCGCCACCGCCTATGCTGAGTCTTCCACGCCCGAAACCGCCGTCACTACTTACACCGTTACCTATCACGCCAATGGCGGCTACTGGTGGAGCAACTGGTCCCGCCCGGCTTATTCTTTCGCCACCAAAAAGTATGAGCAAGAGGAAGGCAAAACCTATCAGATCATTGATTCCAAGCCTACCTACGGCGCCAACACCTTCAACGGCTGGAACACAGAATCCGACGGCTCAGGCACCTGGTATTCCCCTCATCAGGAATATGTCTGTACCGGCAATATGGACCTCTACGCTCAGTGGCTCGGCCCCGTTCCTGCGCCCACCGCTGAACCTACTGCCACACCGGAACCTACCCCGGAACCGACTGTTGCGCCCACAGCTACTCCGGCACCAACCGCAACTCCCGAACCCGTAACCACTCCGGCACCAGTTCCCTCGGCCAAGCCCAATTATCGCGCCATGTGCCGCGCCTGGTTCAACTATCTTCGCCGCCAGATGATTGGTCTGTATAAGTAAAGGAGGTACTTTATGCACTATGAAACTCCGTATGTAAACTATACCATCCCTGGAGATTTTTCTCAGGCCGTCCTGGATGAAGGCGATGTTGTTTTTAAGGATGAACTTTCCGTCAAACCTCTTGCCACCGACATCCCCCTCCCCTCCTATGCTCACCCAACGGACGCCGGACTTGACCTGCACGCCATCAGTGTGGAAGCACCCGGTACCGTCATCGTTGCCACCTGTATTATCCAGCCTGGCATGACTGCCAAAGTACATACCGGCATCGCCATCAAGCTGCCCCACGGCACATTCGGCGCTGTCTATCCCCGCAGCGGCCTTGCTACCAAAACCGGCCTCGCCCTGGCCAATATGGTTGGTGTCATTGATGAAAACTATACCGGCGAAATCATCGTGGCCTTACATAACTACAGCAATGAACCTCAGGCGTTCGCTATCGGGGATCGTATCGCCCAGCTGGTCATCCAGCCCGTTGTCCACTGCACCGTCACCCAGGTTGCCGAACTCCCCGATACAGATCGCGGTAACGGCGGCTTTGGATCTACAGGAGGTAACACTTAATGAAACATCTCGGTGATATTACCTTAATTGACGGCTCTAAAATCGAACCAGTGGATGTAATTACATTTGGTTCGCCCTGTCAAGATCTTAGCATCGCAGGAAAACGCGCCGGTCTTGCCGGTCAACGCAGCGGACTTTTTATGGAAGCCGTCAGGATTATTAAACAAATGCAGGAGGCAACGAATGGAGAATATCCCAAATATGCAGTCTGGGAAAATGTACCCGGAGCATTCAGTTCAAACAAAGGAAAAGATTTCCTCGCTGTGCTGGAAGAACTTATCCGAATCAAAGAACCAACCATTTCTCTTCCTGAACCTCCAAAATCAAAATGGAGTAAAGCGGGGGAGGTATCAGGTAGTGGATGGAGCCTTGCTTGGCGAACCATGGACGCCCAGTACTGGGGTGTTCCCCAACGTCGTTTGCGTATCTCGCTTGTCCTCGATCTTACAGGTCAACGCGCCGGAGAAATATTATTTGAGCCGGAAAGCCTGCGAGGGCATTTTGCGCCGAGCATCACGCCGGGGCAAGCAACTGCCGGAGCTGTTGAAAATGGCGCTGGAACAGCAAATGGAGTATATGCCGAAGTAAACAATGTTTGTGCGTTCAAGTTAGGAAATAGTGAGCAGGCACGAAGTATCGGATATGCCGAAGAATTAGTGCCAACTCTTAATGCTGAATGTGGTGGGAATAAACCTGCATGTGCCTATACCTTGAAAATCCGTTCTGGATGCGAGGGCGGCGGCAAAGGTGCGTTGGTGCAGACCGAAAAGAGCGCCACCCTCTCCACCTTGCAAGATCAGACGCTTTTTGTGGCCGAACCGACATTTTGTATTCAGGGCAACACGATCAACTGTTACGCCGCCACCACAGAGCCAAACATGGTTATCTGCAATGATTGCTCTCCGGCTATCCGCAGTCGGGATTACAAGGACCCGAATATTGTCTGCTATGACGCACGCGGCAACGGCGATGGTATGCTATCCCCTACCATAACGGGTGACCACAACAGCCGAATTACGGATTATACTGCTGTCGTAATTGAAAAAAAAATCATCCGCTGGATTGTTCGCCGCCTGACTCCTACCGAGTGTGAGCGCCTGCAGGGTTATCCAGATGGATGGACAGATCTCGGCGAATGGGTAGACAGCAAGGGTAAAGCTCACAAAGCCGCTGATGCGCCCCGATATAAGGCGCTGGGCAACTCCATCGCCCTGCCGCAGTGGTACTACGTTCTCGGTGGTATCGCTGACCGCCTGCCGGATAATGCCACCATCGGTAGCCTGTTCGATGGCATCGGCGGTTTCCCGTATGTGTGGGCACAGCTACACGCTGGGCGCAAAGAATTATGCGTTTGGGCATCGGAAATTGAGGAGTTCCCCATCGCCGTAACAAAAGTACACTTTCCTGAATCTTAAAATAGCACAGGAGAACAGTAATGCACAAACTCTATTCTGCGAAGTATATATTGATTTCTGACGGATCAAATGACATTTTTGCTAGTGATTTGTTGTTTTTAGAGGGTGAACCAACTAAACACCTTGACAGTTTTGGAACCTTTTATGAATTCTATGATGCTGTAGCTTCTTGCAAATATCCATGGAGCAATCACTGTTACTGTGATAAATCAATGTTCCTTCATAAATCACTCGTTAAATTTTATGGATCTCTTGACTGGGTTTTTACGGCAGAAAATTTCAAAGCACCTGTTTCTGTTGAAACGCAGTACAAAGAATATTCCACCAAGGATTATAACTTTGATTTCTTCAAAGAAAACCTGTCTATGGACGACTTTGTAATCTTTCTGCGAGAGCATAACCTTATCGGAGGCAACACTTAATGAATCTTACTTTTGTTCCAAACGCCCTTGAAAAAATCTCCCCCACCTGGGTTATGTCAGACATTACATACCTCGATGGCACCACAACTCGTACCGAGAGCGATTACCTTCGCCGCATTGGCAGCACCTTCAAGGGTATTTCTTTCCTTGGCCCCGGCTATCCTGCCTGGTTTGAATACTCCAAAGACAACCTCGGCGCTTCCAAGTCTGGCTTCTTACATACCAGCCTTGTTAAAGAGCTTGAAATTATCCTTGATATAGGTTATGCCAAGCTTGCCATCACAACCGAACATAGCATTTTCTTTCTGGAATCCGCAGAACCCGTTCAGGAAACCGCTGAAATTCGTGAGCTGATGGATCAAATCAACGCTCTAAATAAGTAACAAAAACATTAAAGGTTGCGCTCTTAACGCGCGGGTGGGTATGGGGTTTATTATTTATGACATTATCAGAAAAATCAGAACTACTGCGCCTGTTACAGCTCTATCAGGACGATCTTTTGCGTAAAAACCGTAAGAACATTGAAACAGCTGATGCTGTTGCCAAAGATAGCCTGTCCTTTATGGATGCTTCTTATTTTTACGGTATTAAGGCCCAGTACAACCACGCCCGCCTGATTGCTCGTAAGTTATCAGTTGAAATCGGTAAAGATGTCAAATCTTACTGGGAGCTGTGAGGTGATCCATGTGAAACAAACTCTGTCAGATAAAATTTTTAACTGGTTCAGCTCCGTAAAGGAATGGTTTCAAAGTGTATTTGGTCCGGATGAAAACTACGAAGATAAAAGCTTTTATGAAAGATACTGGTGGGTGGACGAACTTGTTGTAGCCATTATGTACCACTGGTGTTGTTCTTTTATTCAGTAAGAACTTTAACACTTTATCTTCGTAGTTTTCAAACCTGGCACCTCAGTTCACAAACAAAAAACCGTGCAGGCACAACCACCCACACGGTCTATCCCATTACTTTAATTTTTCCAAAATCTCATCAGCGCTCATGCCGTTTGCCAGCAGCTGGTTGATCATTTCCTGCGCCTGAATTTTCTTCGCTTCCGCCTCAGCAGCAATGTCCGCCTTGGCCTTTTTCTCTTCCAGCTTGGTCAGCTTTTTCTCCGCGGCCTTCACATCTGCCTTCTGCATTTTCAAGGTTTCTTTCATGGATTGCAGGTCGGTTTTCAGCTCCTCAATGCTGGCATTGGTCTTGGCAACTTCGGCCTCTGCCTCTTCCTTTTCTTTCTGAGCAGCGGCAATCAGGTTTTCGTAATCAACACCGGCAGCTTTCACTTTGTTCTTGCTTCCCTTGGTTCTTGGCATGGTACTAACCTCCCTAAAAAAAAATTTCTTGCGTTCAGTATATCACAGCGGTTTTCAAACTGCAATAGACGTTCAAAGGGGGAATTCTCTCTGCTTATTTTTTATGATACCTGCGCCCTGCTCAATATGGGCGCACATATTGTCGATCGTCCGTTTATTATCTCCGTCCAAACCCTGCTGGAGCTGGAATCCATCAAAACCAGCCGCACCAAAGATGAATCCGTTCGTTATCGTGCCCGTCAAATGGCTCACTATCTCGATAGCACCCACGATTCCGGCTTTTATCATGTTTCCAATACTACCGATTATCTGAACGATGATACCTGCCCGTTTCGCAGCACACTGCCCAACACCCCAGATTCCATTATCATTTATGCGGCCTGGAAAACATACAGCCAAAACCAGGATATGATCTTCTGCACGGACGATCTCTGCTGTAAACACCTGGCCTCTTCCCTCGCCCACCTGCCCGTTTGCTCCTCCAAGGATCTTCTCCCCCGCCAAAGCTATACCGGCTTTCTGGAAGTCACTCCAACCGATGAGCAATACGCTGCCCTCTATGAACAGCCGGAACGAAATACCTTCGGCCTTATCCCCAATCAATATCTTATCGCTCACAGCCCCGCAGACAGCTCCGTACAGGCGTTTAAGTGGGCAGACGGTAAACATGTCGCGGTGGATTACAAGCCCTTCAAAACGCAGGCATTTGGCGCTGTCAGGGCTAAGGAGAAAGATATCTACCAGATGCTCGCCTTTGACAGCCTTTTACATAACCAAATCACAATGCTGTGCGGTCCTGCCGGTACTGGCAAAAGCTATCTGGCTCTGGCTCACATGCTCAAGCTGCTGGAAACCCACAAGATTGATAAAATCATCGTGTTCACCAACCCCTGCGCCACATCCGGCGCTGCCCGCCTTGGCTTTTACCCCGGCACCCGCGATGAAAAGCTGCTTGACAGCCAAATCGGCAACATGCTCGGCGCTAAACTCGGCGATACCATGGAACTCCAGCGCTATATTGATGCCAACAAAATCCAACTTCTCCCCTTCTCGGACCTGCGCGGCTTTGATACCACCGGCATGAACTGCGCCGTCTATATTACCGAGGCTCAGAACCTTGATATTGAAATGATGCGGCTTGCTCTTCAGCGTATCGGCGAAGATTCCATCTGTATCATTGATGGTGATTATGACGCTCAGGTCGATCTCGATATCTACTCTGGTGATAACAACGGTATGCGCCGCCTCTCCCAGGTTTTCCGCGGTCAGGATTTCTATGGCGAGGTCAAGCTCCAAAAAATCTACCGTTCCCGTATCGCCGCACTTGCACAGGAGATGTAAACAATGACAGCTAATACTGATAAACTTCTTTCAATTCTTACCGGCATTCTCATTACCGTTCTGGTTTATTTTCTGGTCTTTTGGTTCCACCTGGCTCTCGCCAAGTTTATTTTGGTGCCTATGTTTGGCACTGCCATCTGCTCCACATTGAACCAGTTATTCAATACCGCATCCTTCACCCCGCAAATGCTGCCCTCCACATACGCCTGGACCTGCCTGATCGGCGGCATCTTCTTCTGGCCTCATATCAGCAGCAGTAAACATTAAGGAGTACACGCCATGAAAAAATATACCGCACAAACACTCACTGATGAAGGCTACACCATTGAGAACGCTCAGATTACAAACGTATCTCTTTCAACCACAAATTATTGCTGTCTCTCTCTTGATCTTACTCTCAAAGCTGCCGGCTGGGATGTTGTTTACGGCGGTTACTGCCTTGGCAAAGTCTACCCCGACAGCTATGAAAAAGATTCTTACGAGGGTTCTGCCATCGGTATGGAGGCTATCATGCGCATCATGGATGTCGTCGGTGTTTCCCGTCTGGAAGACATGAAAGGTAAATACATTCGTGTCGCCACCAAGGGCTGGGGCAGCACCGTTAAAATCATCGGCAATATCATCAACAACCGCTGGTTCGATTATGACTCTTTCTTCAAAGATAAGGAATCAGCCTCCGTTCAAGACGCAATCGCAAAACTCGTTACCGTTTCAGCCGACCTGGCGGATTGATTACTTTCTTCGTCTTACCACCACTCGCGGCTGTGCATGCCCAAACAAACTCCGCTTCGGCACTTCAAACGCTGTTTCAAACTCCTCGTCAAATTTGGCCCGCACCTTAAAATAGTCCGTGATTTTTACCTGGATCTCCCGCAGCGCCTGCTGTTCCTTCTCAATCTGGATGTATTGTTCTCTTGTGCAGCTGTCCCCTTCCTGTATCCGCTGTTTCCATTCGTTCAGGGCATCCTCCTGGTAGCCGCACAGCTCCAGCATTCCATTGCAAAATCTTACGCTTGTCGGTCCTGCCATCCATAACCACTCCTTGCCTTTTTCTTTTATCTTATCATATCAGAGGTGATTTCTCTATGAATTTCTTTACTGCTGACCTTCATTTTTCTCACCGTAACATTATCCGCTTTGATGACCGTCCGTTTCAAGACCTGCCCTCTATGCACGCGGAGATTATCAAGCGCTGGAACAGCGTTGTCTCTCCGGGCGATAACGTTTATGTCCTTGGCGATATGTTCTGGGACCCGTCCGAAGCTCCTATGATCCTTGAGCAGCTCAATGGCCATATCCATCTCATCAAGGGCAACCACGATACAATCTCGCCGGAAATGATGCACTACTTTTCTTCCATCAAGGGCTATGACGAACTCACAGCCGGCAAATACAAACTTATTCTCTGCCACTACCCTGTCATGTTCTACAACCACTCCTATTCGCCGGATTGCTATATGCTCTGCGGCCACGTCCATAACACCCGTGAGAACACCTATCTCGCCAAGTGGAAAGCAGAACTGCGTGATAACGCGGTCGGTATCGCCAGTAACAAGGGCAATATCATCAACGTTGGCTGTATGCTGCATGATTATACCCCCAAAACCCTTAACCAGCTCATTGCCTGGGATAAGGAAGGAGGCTGGAAAGTTGAGTAAAACAATCTTTACCTTTACAGAAGAGTTCGATGATGCCGGCCATCTCATCAAACGCACCATCACAACCGAACAGGGCGAAACAGTTCTGCCGGTAACGCCAAACACCAAGCCGATTGATAATATGCCGTTTGTCCCTACTCCAACCCCCTGGAAAGCGCCGCTTGATATAGCCTGGAAAGCGCCGCCTGATGTAACCTGTAATTCTACCGGAGGTACCGCCCATGAATCCTAAAGAATTTGAACTGGCCGCCTGCACCGCCATCTCCCGTTACTTCAATGATAACGCTGATGTAACTGGTGTCTATCTGTCACCGGATGATATCTACACCGTCTGGTCGTGCAAAACTCTTCAAAATAATAAAGGTCTTTTCACCACCCCTGTCAAAGACGGCCTGTATTACGAAGTTACCTATAACGGCGATAAGCAGGAACTCTACATTGACTGTTATCAAAAGCTCAAAAACTTTACAGTAAAAGTCAGCGAATAAAACAACAAGGCCCCTATCCACTGTCACCCAGCGGACGGGGGCTATTTTTTTTAGTTCAGGCCAAAATCAGCTAACAACGGGTTTTTCAACAGCATCCCCACAATCACATACCGGTAAGATTTCACACTGCCGTCATAGTAAAGGGTTCCTCGTATCCTCTGTTTTTTCACCAGTCCGGCCATGAACTCTGCCTGCTCTTTTGTAAAGTACAAAGAAACCTGCGGGTAGTTCTTGTCATCCAGCCGCGTCGCAATGTACCGGTTGATTTCCGGTTCTGTCGGCAGCACATAGCTTCCTTCCAGGTGCGGCATCAAAGCCCAGTATTCTTTTGTATCTTTCATCACGCAGCGGTCGGCACCCACCGCCATCATCCTGCCAAGCTCTTCCTGCAATAGCCGGTTTGTCACGGTTCCAATGCGGGTATCTTCAACCTCGGCCTCGTCGTTCAGCACCTCGCGTACACGCATACTCAGCCGCAGGTTGATTTTCACTTCCTTTGCCATCACTTAACCGTCTCCAGCAGCTCTTTCAGCTTCGCAGCTTTTTCAATCAGCTCTGTCAGCGTCTTAATGTCTTCTGCCCGCTGCTCCTGGCTCATCTTTTTCAGTCCTCTCTTATATGCCGGCGTTGCAATCTTCTTGCCAATCTTACCGGCCAGCGGCTGTAAAGTTTTCTGAACAAATGTTTTGGTTTCGGCTTTCTTCTCGGCAGTTTCAATCTCGCGTTCAAGTGCAGCCTGTTTTTCGGTTTCAGCAGGCTTTTCGACCGCCATCTTTGTTTCAAGTGCGGTCACGCTTGTTTCAAAACTTTGTAATACCCGCTCCAGCCTCTCCTCGCGTTCTTCTGTCGACTCTCCGTTCCAGGCATCGTCCAATCCCTGCTGGGTATCATTGCGGATTCTGTCTCGGTCTTCTTCGTTCACACAGTTAATCGCAAACAGTCTATTGTACAAACTCAAAAGTTCCTGTTGCTGTTTCTCTTCAAATTTGATCAATCTGTCGCATTCTGAGCGTTTCAGCTTTTTGTCATCCAGCAGTTTCAGCAATCCTTTATTCAGCTCGTTTTCCAGGCGCAAATCTCTATCAATCATTTTTCCACTTGCGGCACTGATTTCTTTCAAGGCTTTCTTGGCCTCGGTCTGGTTCATGTTATATGGTTCTTCTTGTAAACACTCAATAAATTCAGCTGATGCCTTGCGCCGGATCATTTCATCCCCAAAACCACCGCGCACCTGCAGGTTAGCGCTGTACAAAATAACTTTCTTTTCATTGTGGGATAGGGGAGTGGTAACTACATTACAGTTCTTGGCCGCATTCCATGTTGCGTCCTGTTCCTGCAGCAGCATCAATGCTCGGTATCTCCGCTCACCAGAAAGCAAAACATACACCGTCTTACCATCTTCCTGCTCCGGGAACACGACCAGGTTGTGCAGCAGGCCATTGCGCTTAATGTCTTCGGCTAATATTTCAATATCTTCTCCATTGTCATTCTGGCGGAAAATCTCGTTGTCCGGGTTCAGCCGGATGTCTGCCAGGCTGATATCTTTATTTTCAAACTCAATGGTCTTATTGCCAACAATCTTTCCAACCAGGGCACGGCCAGCATCGTTATCGTTCACTTCTTTTGCTGCACTGCTGGTAGGAATGTTCAGTTTCTTTTCATTGCCTTTCTTCGGCTTTGATTTCAAACCCATCTCACTTTTCCTCCTTGTCCAGTTTTTCAAGCCGCTGTTTCAGCTCTTTATAAGCTGCCACATAGCTCTTGCCAATCGGTTGTGTTTTGGCAGAATAACATACCGGCACACATCTTCTCACCGATGTCTTCACGGCCAAAGCGCTGGGTATCTCAGTCTTGAACAGGGTAGGGCCAAGCACTCTCTGGCATTCTTCCCGCGTCTCTCTCGTGGCCGCACCCTTGTCCACCATGGTCAAAATCACGCCGATTCCTTTCAGGTTCGTCTTTGGGTTCTTGCGCAGCTCATTGCAAATGGAATAAGTTCTAAATGCTGAATCCTCAGAAAACGAATCGCACATCATCGGGATCAATACATAATCCGCTGCCACCAATGCGTTTGAAAGGATCATACTGTCACGGGTCGGCTGGGTATCTACAATGATATAATCATAGTTCTCCCGCACTTGGTCCAAAAAGTATAGCAAAAAGTCAGCTGTAGATTCCAACCGTCTTGGGTCGCCCACATCATACTGCTGCGCATCAGCCAACAGGTCCGACAACCGTTTGTTGATCCGCGGTGTCTGGCTGCTTGCCGGGATCATATCAACATTCTCATACTCTGTCCCCATAATATACTCTTTTGTGGAGGTGTACTTGAACCCGTCAAACATATCGTACAGCGCTTTGCGGGAATAAGCATTGCTTGTAATCGTATTGCCGCCGCTCAATGCAAAGGTCAAGTTGCCCTGCGGGTCGGTATCTACGCACAAAACCTTTTTTCCTTCATCTCCCATTAAGTAAGCAAGGTTAGAAGCCGTAACCGTCTTACCAGAGCCGCCTTTTTCAATCGCAATCGTAATAATTTTTGCTGCCATAGCTAACCCTCACTTGTCAAACTCAAAAGTTCCTGTTGCTGTTTAATTTGATTATATCACACTTCGTAGTAATGTCAACGGGGTAGAGCATCTGTCAAACTCAAAAGTTCCTGTTGCTGTAACAAAGTTAAAAATAGGGGAGCCACCTCGTCAGCAGCTCCCCTGGTTATTCTTCAAATGTTGTTTCATCCAGCTGGAACATCGGCTCTTTGCCGTCCTGTCCCATCCGCCATTTTCCGCTTTCAATGATCGTGGCGGAATTTTCTACAATGTCGCTGTACACCACCGTGCGGTAATACTGCGCAGATTTCTTTTCCACATCCTGCCTCAGCATCACGCTAAACTTCTCCAGTTCACCCAACGCCCAGCTTTTCAGCCCGTGGTTATTCTGGATGATTCCGTTCAGCGCTTCCAGTGTTTCTTCAGCCTGGTCTTGTTTGTTCTGGTTGGTCAATATCTTGGCCGCATAAGTAAACACATTTGCCAAAACATTCCGCTCTTCTACGGTCAGCTCCTTCTTGTAGCCCGCATAGCCAGCCCGGTCTTCTATCTCGCCCCGCGCCTTGCGGAACGTCATTCCCATCACAGCCGGGGGCAGGGGAGAGGCCTCTCCGGTTTCAGCCGCCAACACAGCTTGTTTCTTCGCCTTTTGTTTGCGTGCCACCTCCTGGTCGCTGCGCTGGTTTGCGCTCAAAAACGCCCGTACCTTCTCCATCTCTTTGCGTGATTTGTACTTGATAAAGATATACAAATGGGTGTATTTCCGCACGCCCTTGGTTCGTACCGGCTCATAATCAAACCACAGGTCTGTCATCTCGTTGATTTCATTTTTCACCAGCTTCAAAACATTGCGTTCAAAGTCTGAAAAATTCGGGTACTTTTCTGTCAATGGTTTTTCGCGGTCATACTTGTTATCCACATCGGACTTTTTGCGGTTCATACCGCGCTCTTCTTTGGTCGGTACAGATAGCAGGTTTTTGAAATCATCAATGCCAAACTTTTTATACTTGTATCCACGCAGCTGGTTCCGCTTGGCGGGAAACATCCCCAGCACCTCGTCCGTCACCGGCTCAAACACCAGTCCATTGGCGTATTCGTAGTCCCGGTTGCCGTTATCATAAGATAAGATAATTTCATACACACGCATAGAATAGGTGCTCTGCATCATCAGCAGGTATTCAATGCTGTAAGATGTGTAGTTGCTTGTCAGCTGGGCAATGTCTTTCCAAATGTCCTCATTGAACCGCATACTGATGGTTTTGCCCTCAGTATCAATAATCGAACCTTTGCGTACCCAGCTCATACTCTTGTACTTGGTCGGGGCAATCGGCACCCAAAATGTCCGGTTCTCCAAATTTTCAATCGTGTGCTGCAAATATGCCACATAGGCCGGCTTTTCCGCATTCACACCTGTCAACTTTGAAAAATCGCTGAACGTAATCGTGTAATACTTCGAAGCATCCGTGTCATTTTTCTGGTCGATTTTGGAAAGCAGCATGAACAAAATTTTCTGTTCGTTGCGCGGCAGGGAATACTTGGTCTTCTGGATCAGGTCATTGCTCTTGGTGATGTAAGAGCCAACGGCAAAAGGGGAGCCGGTCTTCTTTTCCTGCTCCTTTTTCGCCTTAACCTCTTCGTTCGTCATCACCTCTCCGGTAATCGCCGTTCCTGTGCCTGCACGGTTTACTTTTTGGTCTTTCATCATTCTGTTCGCCCGCATAGCCTGTCCGCCATGTCAAGCTCAACCTCCAAATCACAGTGTATGTATCGCATCGCACAGGTGGGTATACCTAACGCATTATATCTTTATCTTACCCTATTTTCATCTGCTCGTCAAGCCTGATTTTTTGCGCTTTTCTTCAAAACAAAACTCGTAGTAAATTTTTTGCGCTTATTATTATTTATTATTTA